>ENA-OWPA01000415-OWPA01000415.1-bioreactor-metagenome-genome-assembly--contig:-NODE-415-length-60308-cov-4.605635_pt1 | contig 60308 bp, 46 predicted proteins | sample MGYA00238139_ERZ651803 | MGnify/ENA primary metagenome ERZ651803 (study PRJEB26909, sample SAMN07631231) | bioreactor metagenome | isolation source: Switchgrass digestor | place: USA: Dartmouth...
TAAAGCGGTACGCGAGCTGGGTTCAGAACGTCGTGAGACAGTTCGGTCCCTATCTGTCGCGGGCGCAGGATATTTGAGGGGATCTGTCCTTAGTACGAGAGGACCGGGATGGACGAACCTCTGGTGCACCAGTTGCATTGCCAAGTGCAGAGCTGGGTAGCCAAGTTCGGCAGGGATAAACGCTGAAGGCATCTAAGCGTGAAACCCACCCCAAGATGAGATATCCCATTCGAAAGAAGTAAGACCCCATGAAGACTACATGGTAGATAGGCCGGATGTGGAAGTGCAGTAATGTACGAAGCTGACCGGTACTAATAGGTCGAGGGCTTGACCAAGAAAAGAAGGTCTTTTAATAGTCTGAAAGTGAAGACAAGTCTTCGAAGAAAGCTTACATTATATAGTTTTGAGAGTGCAAGAAATTGCACAAAGTTTATAAAATTGTCAGATGCAAGTAGTGCAAGGAAGCCGACTGCTGAGGAACGGAATTTATGAAAGATAAATGAGTACCGGAGGCAGGAAGGCTGACGCAGCAATACGAAGCATATCACAATTTTAGATATCTGGTGGCAATAACGAGAAGGACACACCCGTACCCATTCCGAACACGGCAGTTAAGCTTCTCAGTGCCGATGATACTTGGACGGAGACGTCCTGGGAAAGTAGGTCGCTGCCAGATTTATATCAGAACCCTGAGGTTATTCACCTCAGGGTTTTGTTGTATTTATGAAAGTCATCTTCATGTCCAGTCAAACTATTAGTCCTTCCTGACTGCGAAAAACAGCAAATTATGATAAAATATTAAACGATTATAAAACGGTGGAGTATAAGCTCATGCTTCATGGACATCTTTTCCGAAAGGATGATATTGTTGGGCTGTGAAGGAGATATGATGACTCAGGAAAAAGGGATAAAGGGAGACACGGTTGAAAGAGTCTTAAAAGTGTTAAGAAATATCCGTACCGGTGTAACTATTGAAGAATACAGCTTGCAGGATGCAATTGCCCATCTTTTAATGGCATCGGGAATACCCTTCAAAAAAGAATACAAGCTGGCTCCGAGAAACAGAATTGATTTTTTTGTTGAGGGAGGAGTCGGAATTGAAGTTAAAAAAGGGAAGCCCAATCGCACGGATGTTGTAAGACAGCTTGAAAGATATGCGTCTTTTGGCGATATTAATACTATAATACTGGTGGTGGAAAGAAGCGTTAACATACCGGCAAGGATTAACGGCAAAAGGTGCATACTGTTTGGATTAAACCGACTATGGGGAGTTGCTTTATAATGATAAATCAAAAGGAAATGGGTCAGGATTCGGAGGAAGAGGTTTTTCTTCCTGACTATATGAAGGATGTAGGTCCTGCCAATTATTATTATGGCACATTAAAATATGATAAACGAACAAACAAGTGGGTTATAAAGGGAGAGCCCTGTGTTTGCCAGATGGCAAAAAGGCTGTTTCCCGGCTGCGATACCAAAAGGCGAGGTACTGCAAGATTTACCGCAAATAAGAGAATCATAGGTGACCTTAACTGGCTTATGATGCGTTATCCACTGGAAATAAAGAACAGGGATAAGTGGGACAGGGACATAGAAGAAGCAAGGCAGTATGTTTTGAAAAGGGAATGGTCAAATAAATACCCATTAAAAGCAGAAGTTCCAAAACTCACCTTCAATGGCGAACTAATGGGATTCCAGAAGGAAGGCTTAGGTTTTCTCCTTAGGAACAACAGAGCTTTGTTGGCTGATGAAATGGGTCTGGGAAAGACTGTTCAGGCTTTGGCGTATCTGGCCTCTATCAACAGCTATCCCGTGCTGCTTGTTGTTCCACCTCATCTTGTCAGGTATTGGCAGAGGGAGATCGATCGTTTTTTAAGGCTGCCTCCGGTGGAGAAAAACGATGAAGGCATCAGCCTTGCAGGTAACCCGGATAATAATTTCTGTGCGGAAGATACTTGTCTTGAAGGCATGAAACTTGATGGTATGGAAAAGGAGTTTAATGCTTGGGGGAAAAATTCCTTTGATTCCGATATGAAAGAAAATCCTGAGGCTGACGTAATAAAATCTGAGATCGACGGGATAAAATCTCCGGGGAAAGACGGGGGAAATGCTCCTAAGGTGCATGTAATAAAGGGAATAAAACCATACAGGCTGCCGGAGGCTCATATTTACATAATACATTACCTCCTCCTGAGAGGATGGAAGAATGTGCTGCCGGAAGCAGGCTTTCAAACGGTTATTTTTGATGAAATCCAGGAACTGAGGCATGCAGGTACGGAAAAATACAGTTCAGCCAGTTTGATTGCCGATAACTGTAAAAATGTCATCGGACTTTCCGGAACTCCTATATATAATAGGGGCGGAGAGATATGGAACGTAATGAACATATTGGATTACCACTGTCTCGGGGATTGGGACAGCTTTACCAGGGAATGGTGTTACGGCTATGGCAATGGAGTGGTTATTAATCCGACACTGCTGGGTGAGCATCTGAGAAGGGAAGGCTTGCTTTTTAGGAGAACAAAGGATGCCGTGTTGGAAGAGCTTCCGCCCAAAAGGCGTCTTGTACAGGAAATAGATTCGGACGAGGGCATATATGAAAACCTGATACAGAGCGCTGTGGAAAAAGTTAAAAAGCTGGACATGCTTGAAGAAGGATTTGAAAAGGAGAGTCTTATTCTGCAGATTTCTCAAGAGGAACGCCAGGCAACAGGTGTTGCCAAAGCCCCCTATGTATGTGCCTTTGTAAAGGCTTTGCTGGAGGCTGAAGAAAAAGTCCTTCTCTTCGCGCATCACCACAGTGTCATGGATATATACAGGAAGGAGTTAAAGCACTTTAAGCCGGTTTTTATAACAGGAAGGGAAAATGATAAGCAGAAGGATGCGGCTGTCAACGCATTTATGGAGGGACGCACCAATATTTGCTGCGTTTCTCTGAGAGCTGCGGCAGGATTAAACCTGCAGAGGGCCAGCTGCATAGTTTTCGGTGAACTGGACTGGTCGCCTGCCGTCCATAGTCAGGCGGAAGACAGAGCCCATCGTATCGGGCAACAGGATTCGGTTTTATGCTACTATCTCGTCAGCTCCAGAGGCGCAGACCAGGATATTCAGGAAGCATTGGGCCTTAAAGTGAGCCAGTTTATAGGCATCATGGGAGATAGTGCAGAATCTGAGGAGGATAGGCTCCTGGCCCAAAGCAAAGCGAAAGAACACATAGAAAAGGTTATAGAAAGGTTAAAGGAAAAAGCGGCATTGCTTCAAGATGAGAAACCGGCTTTGTGACTGCCTGGAAAGTAACTGCTGCTTATAGAATGTAAGTCAAAAGCTGTTGTAAGCTTAAGGGATATAAACTAAAAAGCTGCACCGTAGTTAAAACGGGCAGCTTTATATATACATGCCTGTATCATATCTGGTTAAAGAGTTCCTGATCCACTTTTATGTTCATATTTTAATTTTATAAACAGGTCTCCCGGTTTATACAGGCTTTTGATTTCTGCAACTTAACTATACCGAGGTGATGTAATGGACATGTATCATTCAAAGCTTAAAACGGCGCCATCCTTCAGCATGAATCCATAGTTGGATTTTATGTAGTCAAAAATCTTTGATGCTATCAATTTATGGCCTTCTTCATTGGGATGAATACCATCAATGCATAAAAGGCGCGTGAAATCAGCAGTCTGCAAGAAAGCACCCCGGATGTCTATCCATTTGGTTTTTGTTTCTTCAGCAATGTTTACAATGACCGAGTTGTACATCTCATGCCACCAATAAATTTTGTTTACGCTTCCCAGCCATTCCAGGATGTTATTGGCTATTGCCGCGCTGTTTTTGCTTATCCATTTGAAGTACCTGTCGGCATCCAATGGAGGAAGTGTCATAAGTACAGGGATTATGCCTTTGCTCTTTAAAGCACTTACCTCATTATAAAGCATCTGCCTGAACAATTTTACATCAGTTTTAGGACTGTGGGCTGCTTTTGGGTTTCTGGCTATATCTTCCCAGTCAAAATCACAGTCGTTGCCTCCATATTCAATCAGGACGATATCGGGATTATTTTTTGCTATTTCGCTTTGCAGCTTGCTTATCCCCTTTATAATGGTGCTCCCAAACTTGGCTGCATTGCATACTATACCTTTAATCTTATCCTGTATCAATGATACATAATTATTGCTGGTGATAGTGTACTTTCCGGTATCTTCATTATATATAACACCTTTTGATATGGAATCTCCAGAAACGACAATTTTGTAAATGTCCTTTGGAATTATCTCCTTCATTATACAACACCCGGCTTAACTACTTAATTTATACCTTATTTCTAGTATAATGAACTGATAGTTGAAAATCAACATATCCTATTATTCCCCATTATAAATTTTTATATACCATGCAATATTTTTTTAAAAATTTTATTTGATGTTTATTTTATTTAAAGTATGGATATTATGTGCTAATATATATACAGTATCGATTAAGAGTTTTATTGCTCAGTAAGCGGCGGCTTGCTGTCGCAGCATGACATTCTTAGAGCAAAAGATTTGCCGGTTGCTTGATGTATAAAGCCGATACATGCCACCTATTGAGATGGAGGACATTGCTGGCTTCCTAATAGATTTGAACCAGGGCAAGTAGTTGAAAAGTCAAGTTATATAATAAAAGATGGAACAGGAGGAATGTGCATTGGAAATCCGATCGCTTAAACAGGAGGAACTGGAACAATGGTTTGACCACTGCGTGTATGTTTTTAATAATGGTGAGTTTTCTGCTTCCTACAGGCAATATTTCGCAAACCATTGGTATAACGATCCATGGAGAGACCTGGATGGAATATTGGTAGCAGTGGAAAATGAAAAAATTTTGAGCACGGTCAGAATATTTTTCCGCAAAATATATATCAATGGCGAGAAGGTAAGCATGGGAGGCATAGGTGAAGTCAGCACAAGGCCGGAAGCCCAGGGAAGGGGCTTATCGACCCGGCTCCTGCAAGCTGCGATTAAAAAGATGGAAGATAAGGGCATTCAGGTTTCAATGCTGGCAGCGAATATACAGGACTATTACAGGAGGTTTGGCTGGGAGACCCTCTGCATGCACAGCAAGATATCGGATTTGGTAGGCTCCGATGATTCCCGGTACGCTGTCAGGCCTGTAAATCCGGATACGGATATGGAAAGCATCCGCAGGATACACTCCCACTATGCAAAGAGCTATAATGGGATAATTATAAGGGATAATGACGAGTATTGGGAAAAGTGGTTCAAAACAGAGCAAAAAAGCGTTTTTGTTGCCCAGGATGCCCAGGGAACGGTAGTTTCCTATATATGCGCAGACGCAGGGGATGACAGGATCAGAATTAGGGAATTTGGGGCTCTGTCAGGCTTTGAAGATGCCTTTTCAAGTTTAGCTTCAAAAGCAGCACATATGCTGGAAAGAGCAAACTGCGAAATTCATTATAAGGGAGTGAAAAACCCCGGGATGAGCATAAAAAGGGTTGCAGAGGAAAACTATCACATGATCAGGCTTATTACACCCTTTGAGATAAACGGAGAGCCAATAGAGACAACCCAGAAGCTTGTCAGCGTTATGGAAGGAAGCAGAGGTAAGGGTCAGGACTCGGAATTTGTTTTCTGGGATACGGATGGTTACTGATAACGGGTTGAAAAAAAGGCACGGTTAAAGTACAATTAAAAAGTACAATCAATTTAATTGCTGCATACGCTACATTATAGTATCAATAAAATTAAGGGATGTATATGATGGTGCAGAAGCAGGGGAAGGAAAACGCTTTTACCCGGCGGGGATGCAAAAATACTAAATCCAGAAAGGCGATTATAAGCCTTTTGGAAAAAGCTGAGACACCTCTATCAGCGGAGGAAATATTTCTACAGTTGAAGGAAGCGGGAGTTTCCGCAAACCTTTCGACGGTATATAGAAATCTTGAGTTGATGGAGAGCTTAGGGCTTGCCGGAAAAATGGTCATGAATGACGGAAAGGCCAGGTTTGAAATAACAGGCGAAGGTCATAAGCATCATCTCATTTGCACAAGCTGCCATAAGATGATAGCTATAGATTTTTGTCCGATGGAATCCCTTCAAAAGGATGTAATTGATAAAACCAATTTCGATATAACCGGTCATAAGCTTGAACTTTATGGTGTCTGTCCTGAGTGCAGAAAGACTGAGTAAAAATATCCTTTAAAAGGTATTTAATATTTCACTTGCTTAAAAACTGAAGCAATATTGCATTGCTTTGGTTTTTTTATGCATGGAGAGATACCTCACATACCGATGCCGTACAATACTTCAAGCATAATTACATGTGCTTTAGAGGCTTTCTTAGAGGCTTTCTTAAAATATTTCCATAGATATAAACATGAGCCATTTTATATCACCTCGTATGAGGCAGGCTTTCCAGCAATTGTTTTCACATTATGGCGCGACAAAAAGAACAAGCTTCTGAAAAATTTAAATAAAGTTTGTGTAAAGCTTACATAAAGCCTAAATAAAGCTTATATAAAGCTTTCATGGAGCAAATATCGGATTGGCGGCAGGATATTGCCGAAATCTTGATGCCTTATCTGTCTTTAGTTTATTTGATTTCTACCTGTATTGACTAAATCATGGCAGGCTGTATATAATTGTATATAGCAAATGCAAATCATTTGCATTTGCATGAATAAATTGCATCTCTATGGTTATATTAGGTAATGAAAGGAATGGAGAGAATGAAAAGGAAGCTTAACATATTTTTATGTGCTTTGCTGATGCTGTCAACTATATCCCTTGCGGCCTGCAGTAGTGGGACTTCCGGCAGCAAGGCTGAAGATGAATCCGGAAAGATATCGGTGTTTACCAGCATTTATCCCATGTATGATTTTGCAGGCAAAATAGGCGGAGATAAGATCGATTTATATAATATGGTGCCTGCAGGTACTGAGCCTCATGACTGGGAGCCTTCGCCCAAAGACATGGCCAGGCTCGAAAAGGCGGATGTGTTTATATATAATGGTTCCGGTATGGAAGGATGGGTTGAAAAGGTACTGAACTCCATAAACAAAGAGGACATGATTGTTGTAGAAGCCTCAGAAGGTGTGGATATCATTGAAAACAAGCCGGATGATGAGCATGTTAGCGATCCCCATGTCTGGCTTGACCCCATGAGAGCGGGAAAGCAGATGGAAAACATCATGAATGCCCTGTCGAAGGCGGATCCGGACAATGCCAAGTTCTATGAAGAAAACTTCAGAAAATATTCGGTGGAGCTGGAAAAGCTGGATAAGGAGTACAGAGATACCTTGGAAAAATGCGAAAAGAAGGATATAATAGTAAGCCACCAGGCCTTTGGTTATCTGTGCGATGCCTATGGTCTAAATCAGATTGCCATAGGAGGTCTTGAGGCAGATACGGAACCCAGTGCCGGCAAAATAGCTGAAATATCTGACTTTGTTAAAGAAAAAAATATTAAGGTGATCTTTTTTGAGGAACTGGTAAGCCCCAAAATAGCGGGTGTGATAGCTGGTGAAACGGGAGCGGAAACAATGGTTTTAAATCCTCTGGAAGGGCTTGGCGATGAGGATATCAAGGCAGGCAGAGATTATTTCTCCGTAATGAGGGATAACCTAAAAGCCCTGGAAAAAGCTCTGAGATGAGAAAAAGATACTGTTTGCGGAGGGCTTAAAAGTACAATGGGCAAGGTAATAGAAGTGAATAATTTGAGTTTTGGTTATGATGGAAGACTGACAATCAAGGATGTCAGTTTTTCCGTTGATAAAGGGGATTTCGTAGGGATAATAGGGCCTAACGGCTCCGGAAAGAGCACCCTGGTCAAGCTTTTGCTTGGCATCCTGCGTCCTTCCGGAGGACAGATCAGGATTCTGGGTGAAAATATCGAAAAATTCAACCGTTGGGATAAGATAGGTTATGTATCTCAAAAAGCAAATGCGTATAACACGGCTTTTCCTGCTACGGTGGAGGAGGTTGTAAGTGCCAATCTCTTTTCCCGTATCGGCCTTTTCAAGCCTATTGGAAGGAAGCACCGGGATGTGGTGTACAATGCGTTGAAGCTTGTCGGAATGCAGGATTATGGGAAAAGCCTGATCGGGAATCTTTCCGGAGGTCAGCAGCAGCGGGTGTTTATAGCGAGGGTTCTGGTGAGCGAGCCGGAGATAATGTTCCTGGATGAACCTACCGTCGGAATTGACGTAAAATCGGAAGAAGAGCTGTATTGCATGCTGGCAAGGCTGAACAATGAACTGGGGATTACGATTATGATGGTCACCCATGACATAAGTGCAGTAACCGTGCATGCAAATAAGCTTGCCTGCATGGCGGACAAGGGTCTGGTCATGCATGATCCCAAAGAAGAGGATGCAAAAAAGTATATCTCACAGCTTTACGGGTATGAGGTTAACCTGCATATCCACCAGCATAACTGTGATAACGTGATGAAAGGTGATGAAGATAATGTTTGAGGTATTTCAATATGCTTTTATGCAAAAGGCGTTTATCACGGGAACTCTAATCGCTCTGATAACACCGGCTATAGGTGTAATTGTCGTACTGAGGGGATTTTCCATGATAGGGGATTCCTTGTCCCATAGTTCCCTTGCGGGAGTGGCCGCAGGACTTGTGGCAGGCGTCAATCCTGTTGCCGGAGCGGTGTTTTTTTCTGTTTTTGCCGCTCTTGGAATAGAAAAAGTAAGAAAGTCGTTTCCGCAGTATTCTGAAATAGCGATAGCTGTTATAATGTCTGCAGGGATTGGCTTAGCCGGAGTTTTTTCCGGTTTTGTTAGGAACAGTGCCAATTTTAGCAGCTTCCTGTTCGGCAGTATCGTGGCTATAAGCGATTTCGAGCTTATGCTGGTGATGGTTCTCAGCGTGATAGTTTTGCTGTTCTTGCTGCTTTTATACAAGGAGCTGTTTTACATAACCTTTGATGAGCAATCAGCCAGGCTTGCCGGGATACCGGTGAGAGTGATAAACTTTATTTTTACGATAATGATAGCTGTTTCCATTTCAGTTTCATCAAGAACAGTGGGCACTCTGGTGGTGTCATCCATGATGGTGCTGCCTGTGGCATCGGCCTTGCAGGTTGCCAAAAGCTATAAGCAGACATGCATATATTCCATGTTATTTGGTCTGATCTCCACTCTTTCCGGAATTTACATATCCTATTATGCGGAAACGGCGCCAGGAGGTACAATAGTACTGGTAAGCGTATTGATTCTTATAATTGTGCTGGTCTATAACAACACGGTGCGAAAGCTGCTGCTTAAAAATTCAGCGAGAGCCAGTGCGGAGTAAAGTCTTTAGTTAGTTCATTTTTTACATTGCTACGAAAGGCAGTTAGATATATAATATAATGAAGAAATTTTTTGCCTATGCAATTAACAAATTGAAACATCTAATATGTTGTGTTATTTATGGGGGAAAGAGGAGCTGCTCTTCGAAGCCGGACTTGGAAGCATCCTGGTGCATATCTGGGTACATATCCTGTGGGTGCATATGAACGATGGAGGAACAGCTTCCTGGCGGAATTTCGAAGCATACGGACGAATTCTGCTTTATAGGCAATATAATGTGGGGTTTATCCTTCCGAATCAAAAATCCCTATTTCATTAGATGCTTCAAGCAAAATCTTTAGTTTAAGCGGTGTGGAGCAAATCTTTACACGGCTGCTTTTGCTGTTATAAGCTTTATATTACTGTTGTTATAAGTTTCATACTACTTTTAAAGGAGACTGGAATGGCTGTAAATACTGTAATCAACCAGATAATTGTTTTGTTTTTAATGATATTTGCGGGTTTTCTTGCCAAAAAGAAAGGTATTATTAGTGGGGCGTCAAGGAAAAAGCTCTCCGAGCTTCTTCTCAATATAACAAATCCATTGTTGATTATTTCCTCGTTTCAATTTGAGTTTTCCAGGGAGATACTTCAAAATGTGCTTATAGTGTTGGTATTTGCCATAGTTGCCCATGCTTTGCAGATCCTGCTGGGTAAACTTCTCTTCATAAAAAGCGAGGGAGGCACAAAGCAAATCGGCGAGCTTTCGGCCATATACACCAACTGTGGATTTATGGGTTTTCCCGTGCTGGAGAGCCTCTACGGAAAGATAGGCATTTTATATGGATCGGTTTATTCTGCTGTGTTTAATGTTTACCTTTGGACCCATGGAGTCATGGTATTGAACGGAAAAGGGGGAGCAAAGTCTGTCAAAAAAATCCTTCTGAATCCTGGTATTATATCGGTGGTTATAGGTTTGTTGATATTTTTCTTCTCTATAAAGCTTCCCTATCCTTTAGCTCAGGCAATGGAACTGTTAGGCGACATGACAATACCTCTTTCCATGCTGATTGTGGGTGCCACCCTGGCGGATGCCGATTTCAAGAAGCTTTTCAGTGGCTTTAATCTATATTATATAACCGGAATCAGGCTTATACTGATGCCGCTTTTGGCAATCATGATACTGAAGCTTTTCAGCCTTTCGGAGGTTCTGATGGGCACATGCGTTTTGTTTATTGCCATGCCTGTGGCCACCACCGTTTCGATATTTGCGGAAATGTACAACGGGGATACGGAGCTGGCTTCAAGGGTTGTGGTGTTTTCTACGCTTTTATCCGCTTTTACCATACCGCTTATGATTGCCTTGCTGTAATATGAATCATGCTTGTGAGGAATCCGTTACAGATGCAGTAAACAGTATCACATGGTGTACGGAAATTACTTGAAGTATTATTAGCACTCTTGCCAAGAGAGTGCTAAAATCCTCTTGACATTCTTAAATCATAAGTTGTAAGATAATATATGTCATAAATCCGGACAAGGTAGGCCAATCCACAATTTGGCCGGCTGAGTCAAGCTCATTATCAAACTGGAATAGGAGGTTTTTGGAATGAATCGTGAAAGCGGGAGCATTTCAATAAACACTGAAAATATTTTTCCTATTATAAAAAAATGGCTGTATTCAGATAAGGATATTTTCATACGAGAACTGGTATCCAACAGCAGCGATGCCATAAGCAAGCTTAAGAAGCTGGTTTCCATCGGGGAAGCTGAGGTGGAGGACGGCACTGTATACCAGATTAAAGTTGTTGTTGATAAGGATAACAAAACCATAAAAGTGATAGATAACGGAATAGGCATGACGGCGGAAGAAGTAAAAAAATACATAAACCAGATTGCCTTTTCCGGTGCCAAGGATTTTATAGAGAAGTACAAGGATAAAACCGACGAAGGTCAAATCATAGGGCATTTCGGTCTGGGCTTTTATTCGGCTTTCATGGTATCGGACAAGGTTCAGATTGATACATTGTCATACCAGAAGGGCGCAGAAGCTGTGCGATGGACAAGCACAGGAGGCACAGAATATGAGCTGGAAGCTTCCGACCGCACAGAACGCGGTACTACAGTTACTTTATATGTTGCGGAAGACAGCCAGGAATTCCTGGATCAATGGAAGATGAGGGAGATACTTCAAAAGTATTTTTCTTTCCTTCCCTATGAGTTGTATATTGAGGATGCGGCTTCCGAAAAGGAAGAAGCCAAGTCGGAGGATAAAGGCAAGGATGATGGCGAGTCAAAGAAGAGGGAACCCAAACCGATTAACGATACCTCCCCCTTGTGGCTTAAAAATCCAAGAGACTGCACGGAGGATGAGTATAAGGAGTTTTACCGCAAGGTGTTCCATGATTTTGAGGATCCCCTGTTCTGGATCCATTTGAACATGGATTATCCTTTTAACCTTAAGGGCATATTGTATTTTCCGAAGCTGAAGCATGAGTTTGAGACGATGGAAGGTCAGATTAAGCTCTATTATAACCAGGTTTTTGTTGCCGATAACATCAAGGAGATAATACCCGAGTTTCTCATGCTTCTGAAGGGTACCATCGACTGTCCGGATCTGCCTTTAAACGTGTCCAGAAGCTTCCTGCAGAATGACGGCTATGTAAAAAAGATTTCTGCGCATATAACTAAAAAGGTAGCGGATAAACTGGTATCGCTCTTTGAAAACGAGAGGGATAATTATAACAAATACTGGGATGACATCAACCCCTTTGTTAAATACGGCTGCATGAGGGAAGAAAAGTTCTTTGAAAGGGTAAAGGACATAATCATATTTAAAACCACCAATGGTGATTATGTGACTTTGAAGGATTATCTGGAGAGGAACAAGGAGAAGCATGAAAACAAGGTTTTCTATACCAATGACGAAAATCAGCAGGCACAGTATATAAGGCTTTTCAAAGAGCAGGGGATAGAGGTTGCCATACTGCCGTCCATGATTGATTCCCACTTTATTCAGTTTATGGAGATTAAAGAAAGCGGCATCAAGTTTACCCGGGTTGACTCCGATCTGTCGGACAGCATGAAGGAAGACGGCGCGGTGGTGGACAAGGATATCCAGGACAAGCTGGAAAAACTGTTTAAAGACAATCTCAGCAACGATAAGCTAAACATTAAGGTGGAAGCGTTGAAAGCAGAATCGATACCAGGCATGATACTGGCTTCCGAACACTCCCGCAGAATGCAGGAAATGAGCCGCATGTTCGGAGGTGCAGATATGAGCCATATGTTCCCTAAAGAAGAGACCCTGGTGCTCAACAGGAACAACTCTCTGATCAAGGCCGTTGTGAAGCTTATGGACAGGGAGGATAAAAAAGAGGATGTTAAACTCATATGTGAACAGGTATATGACCTGTCCATGATGGGCCACAGGCAGTTGGAACCGGAAGCCATGGCAAAGTTCATTGAAAGGAGCAGCACCATACTGGCTAAGCTTGCGGAAATGAGCGCATGAGTAAAATTGGACATAGGGAAGTTGAACATAGGAAAGCTGGACATAGGACAACTTAACATGGGAAAATTACACAAAAGGAACTACACGTAAGAAAACTAGACATTGAAATATGCTAGACAAGGGATGAAGCGATAGCTGTTAAAAAGGATTGGGCTTTTTATGCAAAGCTCAATCCTTTTTAATAAGCTTTAGATAAATTTTTATTCTTTTGATGAATTTATATACTTTTTTTCTAATGAAGTAAACTGCCAGGTTTTAACAAAACCTTAAATCATCCTTACTTATCCCTTTCCCTTATTTCAACCCTGCGGATTTTTCCGCTTATCGTTTTAGGGAGTTCGTCAACAAATTCTATTATTCTTGGATATTTGTATGGAGCGGTGACGGTTTTTACATGTTCCTGAAGCTCTTTTACCAGGGCGTCGCTGGGCTTATAATTCTTTGTCAGCACAACCGTGGCTTTTACAATCTGGCCTCGGATCGGATCAGGAACTGCCGTGATGGCGCACTCGAGAACTGCAGGATGCTCGAGAAGGGCGCTCTCAACTTCAAAGGGCCCTATACGGTATCCAGAGCTCTTGATCACATCATCAGCCCTGCCTACAAACCAGAAGTATCCGTCTTCATCCCGCCATGCGATATCTCCGGTATAATAAACATCATTGTTCCATACTTTTTTAGTGAGGGCTTCATCCCTGTAATATCCCCCAAACATTCCGGCGGGTTTTAGTTTATCCGTACGAATAACTATCTGGCCTTCCTCACCTATGTCCACCGAATTCCCGTCTTCATCCACCAGGTCAACCTCATATCCCGGTGCCGGCTTGCCCATGGAACCCGGCTTTGGTTCCATCCACGGGAAGGTGCCCAGGACGACGGTCAACTCCGTCTGACCATATGCTTCCATCAGTTTTATGCCGGTTGCCTTGTAAAATTGGTTGTATACTTCCGGATTAAGCGGTTCGCCGGCAACGACACAATATTTTAACTTGCTTAAATCATATTTGGTGAGGTCTTCCTTTATGAAAAACCTGTAGATGGTCGGCGGCGCACAGAAAGTTGTTACGCCATGCTTGGAAATTACGTTCAGCAGATCGCTGGGGACAAATTTATCATAATCATATACAAAAACTGCGCTTCCGCATATCCACTGGCCGTATAATTTGCCCCACATCGCTTTTGCCCAGCCGGTATCAGCTACAGTAAGATGGAGGCCCCCATCCTGGACATTCTGCCAGTACTTGGCTGTAAGTATATGTCCAAGGGGATATGTAAAGTTGTGCTGTACCATTTTTGGCATTCCTGTCGTACCCGATGTGAAATACAGCAGGGAGATGTCGTCATTAGTTGCATATTCACTCCCGGAAGGCTTTATGAACTCTGCCGGGGAATTCTCCATTTCCTTGTTGAAGTCGATCCAGCCTTCCTTGCTGCCGCCTACGAGAACTTTATACTTAAGGGTAGGAGATTCTGCCTCCGAGTCCTCCACATGCTTTATAACTTCAGGCTCATTGACGCAGACAATCATTTTGACATCGGCGGCATTGTTTCTGTAAACGAGGTCTTTTTTAGTAAGCATGTGAGTGGCGGGGATGCATATTGCACCTATTTTGTGGAGGGCAAGGATGCAAAACCAGAATTCATAACGCCGTTTTAGAATAAGCATTACCGGGTCGCCTTTTTTTATGCCTACTGACCTGAAAAAGTTGGCCGCCTTATCGGAATAATATTTCATCTGACCAAAATTAAATACCGCTTCATTCCCTTTTTCGTCACACCAAACCATGGCTGTTTTGTCAGGGGTTTCGATAGCTATCACATCAACTACGTCGTATGCGAAATTGAAATTTTCCGGTACCTCTATCTTGAAATTTCTTACTATATCTTCATATGAAGTGAACTCTACTTGTTGGAGAAATCTTTCAACCATTGACATTGCCTATTACCTCTATTCTTGTATAATTTACATTTATCAACTGTTGATCATAGATTTTTAAATATGTATTGTATATGTTGGATTAGTGTTCAACAACTAAAATCCTGCATCAGATTATATGATTATTGCCAGAAACTTGGCCGGTTTGTTGTCCAAGGCTCTCATTGCATGATTTATGCCGGAATCAAAATACAAAGAATCCCCTTCATTGAGAACAACCTCGTGGCCATCGATTATTACCTTCATCCTGCCTTCAAGAACATAATTGAATTCCTGTCCTGTGTGGGAATTATACCTTACTTCCGTGCTTTCATCTTCAGGCTCCACTGTTACCAGGAAAGGCTCTGCCTTTTTATTGGCAAAGTTGTATGCAAGGCTCTGATACTTATATTCCTTCCTTCTCTCTATGCTTACACCTTTGCCTGCCCTGACCAGAGAATAGGTGTGCAGCTTTGGTCCTTCTCCGGTCAATAATGCCGTAAGCTCCACATTAAACATGCTTGCTACCTTGTAAAGAAAACTTACCGGTATGTCTACCTCTCCACTTTCATATTCCTTGTAGGTATCAACCGGTATTTTGAGCTGTGCCGCCAGATCTTCCGGAGAAAGACCTGCTATATTCCTCAGCTCTTTCAACCTTTCGGCAATCTGCCTTATCTGTTCCGACATAAAACCATCCCTTTCGTATATATTTGGATAGAATATGTTGCTAAATTAGAGACAATTTTATAATTTATCATAACATAATGGAAATTCTAAATAAAGCATTACAAGGCCCAGCCTTATCATTTCATAAGAATGCGTAAAAAAATTTATGGAATCCGACAGAAGGAAGCAAAGGGTAATAATGTAATCATATTGAAGAGAATCATAAGATAACGGGAGATGGTATCGAAAAAGGTAAGCCTTCCGGTATCTTACGACATGCAATCAGCTTCAGTTTTCATATTCCTGGCGCAAAATATGGATGAACTCGGACGCGGCCTTGCACAGGGGGACATCCTTTACGGTGGCGATGCCTAATTTTCTCATGGGAGGCTTTTCCTCCAGTTGTATTTCAAAAAGCTCGCCGCTTTTAATGGCTTCTATCGCACTTTTTCTTAAGACATGAGCTATGCCAAGGCCCATTTTTGCAAATTCCAGCAGCAGATCTATGCTTTCCGATTCTATTTCCGGACGCAGCTCAATTCCCTTGTCATTAAAGTAATTGTCAACGCATCTTCGGGTTGAACTGGCCTTTTCCAGCAGCAGGAGCGGATATTTTAAAAGCTCTTCGGGCGATAATGTCCTGTCTTTTAAATTTTCGAATTTTTTCGATGCCACAAAAACATCCTCCAGTTCCAAAAACTCTGTCACACAGATGCTTTTGTCCTCTACCGGCATAGTGACTATGCCGAGGTCGGCAGAACCGCTTTTCAGATTTTCTATGATTTGAGCCGAGGTTCTGTTGATGATCCGTATGTGGACATTGGGGTATAAGCTGTTGAATTTTCTAAGGCAGGGCATGAGATAATACTTGCATATGGTGTCTCCGACTCCTATGCGCATTTCCCCGGATTTCAGATTTTGCATTTCTTCTATTTTATTCTCTGCTCCCTTTAAAAAGTTGTATGCCTGTTCGACATGCTTGAACAAGAGCTCTCCATCCTTGGTCAGCTTGATGCTACGGGTTTTCCTGTAGAAAAGCTGTGTTCCCATTTTTTCTTCCAGACTTTTTATTGACTGGCTCACCGCCGACTGAGATATGAAAAGCCTTCGGGCTGCTGCCGAAAAGCTGCCTGTTTTGGCGGTGTGGTAGAATATCTTATATAGCTCAAAATTTATATCCATAAGCACTCCTAATTACAAGCATTAGTATTATTAATTTTACTTATTAATAATAGCATATTATAATGAAAGCAGACAAGATAGGATGATAAAGCTTGGGACAAATTTGAATATAGTTGTGGACATTTATTAAAGTTTTGATATTGAGGTATTCTATAAGGAAAATTACTTTTGCATTAGTTGTAGTATGTGTTTAATTACATTGATTTAGAACTTTAATTTAACCTGTTGTGCTAGCTAATTTGAGATAGCGTTGTGAAGAGTTATTAGAGATAGTTGGTGAAGTGGAGGATAAGGCAAATCACCTGAACGAAGTGAATTGCTTAATCTTTTATCAAGCTTGTAATTCGCTAATTTTCAATTAGCGAATTATATCGATAGCTACCTTAATTTATTATAGATATTATTGGAGTTATCGATTCTAGCTCTTTAACTCGGAACTCCGCTATCGAGAATGCTGGCACAACGAGTTAATTTAATACATTAATTTTAAGGCTTGATCCAAAAGCCGAGGATCGGGCGTTGATAATGGAGGTATAGTAGATCATGGGACAGGTGAGGCGGATTTTTGTTGAAAAGAAAAAGGGTTTTGATATAGAGGCCGGTGGGCTTTACAGAGATTTAAGGGACAATCTGGGGATAAAAGGGCTGAAATCGTTAAGAATAGTCAACCGGTACGATATTGAGGGAGTATCCGACGACGAATATGCCAGATCCAGGGATATGATATTTTCTGAACCTCCGGTGGATTTGGTTTATGAGGAAGAAATTCCGATAAGCCCGGATTCAAGGGTTATAGCGATAGAATACCTACCCGGTCAGTATGACCAAAGGGCTGATTCGGCATCCCAGTGCGTTCAGATGCTTACCGGGGGGGAAAGACCGTCGGTAAAGACTGCAAAGCTCATAATCTTAGAGGGTGAAATTTCCGACTTTGAGTACGAAAAGATAAAATCCTACTGCATTAACCCGGTGGAAAGCCGGGAGGCTTCCATGGAAAAACCGGCCACTCTGGAAGATATTCCGGATATGCCGGAGGATATAGAAACTATCAATGGTTTTATAAAAATGACGGATGAAGAGATGGCAGAGCTTATGGAAAGCATGGGACTGGCCATGTCCTTTGAGGACCTCGCATTCTGCCGTGATTATTTTAAAAATACCGAAAAAAGAGATCCTACCGTAACGGAGATAAGGGTAATCGACACTTACTGGTCGGATCACTGCAGGCATACTACGTTTCTGACATCTATAGATGGGGTGGAAATTGAATCGGGACATTATTCCGATGCCATAAGGAATGCCTATTCAGGCTACTTGAAGTCAAGAGCAGTAATCCACATTGAAAAAGACAAGGATATGTGCCTGATGGATCTGGCGACGATAGCCATGAAGGAGCTGAGAAGGCAGGGAAAACTGGATGACCTGGATATATCCGATGAGATAAACGCCTGCAGCATAGTTGTCAATGTGGAGGTGGATGGTTTTGAAGAGGAATGGCTTGTCATGTTTAAAAACGAGACCCACAACCATCCCACAGAAATAGAACCTTTTGGTGGTGCTGCAACATGCCTTGGCGGTGCCATAAGAGATCCTCTGTCAGGCAGGGCTTATGTCTACCAGGCTATGCGTGTCACCGGCAGCGGTGATCCAAGGACGAGAATCGAAGACACCATCCCGGGCAAGCTCCCGCAGCGCAAGATAACCACAGGAGCTGCTGCCGGATACAGCTCTTACGGAAATCAGATAGGCTTGGCCACAGGGCAGGTAACAGAGATCTACGATGAGGGCTTTGTGGCAAAAAGGATGGAGATCGGAGCTGTTATAGGGGCCGCGCCAAAAAGGAATGTGGTGAGATCAAAGCCGGAAGCAGGGGATGTGATAATCCTTTTAGGCGGAAGGACAGGCCGGGACGGATGCGGCGGAGCAACCGGATCTTCCAAGGAGCATACGGAGGATTCGCTGCTCACATGCGGTTCAGAAGTCCAGAAGGGAAATCCTCCCACTGAAAGAAAAATACAAAGGCTTTTCCGAAATCCTGAAGTAAGCCGCATGATCAAAAAATGCAATGATTTTGGAGCCGGAGGTGTTTCTGTTGCCATCGGCGAGCTGGCCGACGGTCTTGAAATAAACCTTGATGCGGTACCTAAAAAGTATGAGGGGTTGGATGGCACCGAACTGGCGATATCCGAATCCCAGGAGAGAATGGCTGTCATGGTGGCTCCGGATGATGCTGAAGCGTTCATTTCAGCAGCAAGGGAAGAAAACCTTGAAGCAGTGAAGGTGGCTGTTGTGACTTCGGAAGGAAGGCTCAAAATGTTCTGGAGAGGAAGATCCATCGTCGATATCAGCAGAAGCTTTCTGAATACCAACGGAGCAAAGCAGAGCACCAGGGTAGTGGTTTCAATTCCGGATAAAAGCGGCAGTCCTTTCAGTGTCCTGCCGGCAGAAATCGAGAATAATTCCGACAACCTTGAAAAGGCATGGATTAGCAATCTGCAGAGACTGAATGTATGCAGCCAAAAAGGTTTGGTGGAGCGGTTCGATAGCACAATAGGTGCCGGTACTGTTCTGATGCCCTTCGGAGGAGAACACCAGCTTAGTCCTGCTGAAGGCATGGCAGCCAAGATTCCTGTGCTGAAAGGGGATACAGTGACTGGTACGGTTATGACTTTTGGATACAATCCTTCCATAGCAAAATGGAGCCCCTTCCATGGAGCTCTGTACGCAATAATTGAGGCGGTGGCCAAGGTTGCTGCCATGGGTGGCGATTACAGGAGAGCCCGTCTTACCCTGCAGGAGTATTTCGAAAAGCTGGGCAAGGACCCCAAGAAATGGGGAAAACCGTTTGCCGCACTGCTGGGAGCCTATTATGCCCAGATGAGGCTGGGTATACCGGCAATAGGTGGTAAGGACAGCATGTCCGGTACCTTCAAGGATATGACGGTACCTCCGACCCTTGTGGCTTTTGCAGTGGATACAATAGATGTTCGCAGGGTTATTTCCACAGAGTTTAAAAAGGCAGGCAGCAAGGTGGTTTTATTGCCCTTGAGAAGGGACGAATACGATATTCCGGACTTTCACCAGTTGGACAGGAACTATTCAAAGGTATATGAGCTGGTACAAGCCGGAAAGGTGCTGGCCGCTCATTCAGTTCGCTATGGGGGAATAGCAGAGGCCATCAGCAAGATGTGCTTTGGCAACAAGATCGGATTTGCTTTTGAAGGAAGTTTTGGCATCAAAGAGCTGTTTTCTCCGGAATATGGTTCCATAATACTGGAAATACCGGAGAAGGAAGATGTGGAAAATCTGTTTAAAGGATACGAATATGAACTCCTCGGCCGCACCCAGATGGATGAAGCGATTGATGTGAACGGAACCAGGATCATGCTGGATGTGGCAATACAGAAATGGCAGGAGCCTCTTGAAACAGTTTTCCCCACAAAGGTGGAAGAGAGGAAGGAAACTCCGGTACATTACTATTTTGACAGGTTCAGGGCGATAAAGTCCGCCACGGTATATGCAAAACCAAGGGTATTTATCCCTGTGTTTCCCGGCACCAACTGTGAGTACGACACTGCCAGGGCTTTTGAAAAGGCGGGAGGAACCGTGGATATGATGGTCATTAAAAACCTGTCCGCCCGCGATATTGAAGAATCCATTGAGACTATGGTAAAAAAGATAGAAAATTCCCAAATAATCGCTCTGCCGGGAGGGTTCAGCGCCGGAGACGAGCCTGACGGCTCGGGCAAATTCATTGCCACGGCTTTCAGAAATCCATATATCAAGGATGCGGTAATGCGCTTCCTGAAACAGAGGGATGGGCTGATGCTCGGAATATGCAACGGATTCCAGGCTCTCATTAAACTTGGACTGGTACCCTATGGAGAGATAAGAGATATGGATGAAGACCAGCCTACCCTTACTTTCAATACTATAGGACGCCATGTATCCTGTATGGTGTCGACCAAGCTGGTGTCCACCCTGTCGCCGTGGTTTAGCAACCTCCAGATCGGCGAAATCCATAAAGTGGCTGTATCCCATGGAGAGGGAAGGTTTGTGGCCAGCCCTGAGGTGCTGGAAAGCATGGCAAAAAACGGGCAGATTGCCACCCAGTATGTGGATCCGGATGGCAATCCCACTTATGATATCCGGTACAACCCCAACGGATCCATCAACGCTATTGAAGGGATTACAAGCCCTGACGGAAGAATTCTGGGTAAAATGGGGCATTCGGAAAGGGTTGGCTCCAATGTGGCGGTAAATATCCCCGGCGAAAAAGATCAGAGGATATTTGAATCCGGAATAAGCTATTTCCGATGATGAAATAAAGCTTTTCATGGCGAGTATTTCCGGATGTGAAGCGAAAATCTTCCATGGCAAGTGTTTCCGGTGATGGTATAAATCTCTTCATGGAAGTCTTTGCGGTGGTGAAATAAAACTTTCTAGATGGAAAGAATTTTTGGGATAAATAAATGCTTGTCAGAGCAAGTATTTCCGGAGGCGAAGCAAATAACCGTTCCCAGTAAGTATTTCCGGTGTTGAAATAAAACTGTCCAAAGCAAACAAAAGCTCATTACGGATTGGTTGAAAAATCCGGGAGAATATAAAAAAATATTATGCAAACAATAATATAAGCATGACCGACTAAATTTAATTGGTTAAGGAAGGAGAAATCTGCTTATGGACAGAACTATTGCGGTAGAAAAGGAATTGACGCCGGTTATCCAGTATCTTTCTGAAAAGGGATATAAAGTTGAGAGCATAGAGTTTGGTAGCGATTACAGTAAAAATATTGACAAATATGACGCTGTAGTTGTTACAGGCATGAACAAGGATTTTCTCGGGATGCAGGATGTTGTGTCAAAAATACCGGTTATTGAAGCAAGAGGCATGACTGCGGAACAGGTATACTGGCAGTTGAATACAAGTCTTAAGCAGTGATGTTTGAATATCTCTTCCTAAGAAAGTAAGGCAAGTTGGTCATACTTCAGCAATTTTGATCAGACAGCCGGAAGGACAGGAGCGATTTCATATCGAGCTTCTGCTTTTCCGGCTGTTGCTATAGCTGTTACTATTTTGTATTATAAGAGGTTCTGCTATATGAATTTAAATAAAAATGCAAATCATAGCCTGTATGGACTCTATACTATGCTTATTTTAAAGCTTCGCATCCACAGGTCAATCTGTATCAGATAAGCCGCAAGCTGTGGCCCTGCCATCAACTGCCCAAACCATGGTCTGCCGTAATCCGATTTTCCGTTCAGCAGGGGCAGTACCTTATCCTTTTGGATAAGACGCAGCAGAGGGGAAGCGCTGTCGTTAAGTATTTCAATGAGCATTTCGTTGACGATTTTTTCAAAGTATGGGTCATGGGTTTTCGGGTATGGACTTTTACGTCTCTTAATTACATCATCCGGGAGAATCCCTTTCGCTGCCTGGCGGAGGAGCCCTTTTTCCCGGTCACCGTAAGTTTTGATATCCCAGGGAATGTTCCAGACATATTGCACCAGGCGGTGGTCGCAGAATGGCACTCTTACCTCCAGCCCCGATGCCATGCTCATGCGGTCTTTACGGTCCAGAAGGGTGGACATGAACCATGTAATGTTAAGATAGAAAATTTCCCGCCTCCTTGCTTCCGTCGGATCTTCCCCTTTCAGCGCCGGTACTTCGCTTATGGTTTCCCGGTATCTTCTTTCCACATATTCGTGGGGCTTTATATAGTCTTTTACTTCCGGTTTCAGCAGTGTGCTGCGCACATCCGACGGATGAATCCATGGGAAGCTGTCGCGGCTGAACATTTCCTCCCTGTGAAACCATGGGTATCCGCCGAATATCTCATCGGAGCACTCTCCTGAAAGGGCTACGGTGGAGTGCTTTTTGACCTCCCGGGAAAACAGCCATAGGGATGAATCGATATCGGCCATGCCGGGCAGATCTCTGGAATACAGAGCATCCTTAAGGGCATCGGCTATTTCCTGGGAGTTGAAAGTGATGTAATGGTGCTCAGTGCCTGCCACATCGGACATGCGTTTGACCCAGGGAGCATCGGCATCCGGCTGGAAGCTGCTGGGAGTGAAGAATTGATCGTTGCCGGTGTAGTCGATGGAGAAGCTGTGTAGCCGCCCTTTTCCCGTATCACGAAATTCCTGTGCCGCTACGGCAGTTATTATGCTTGAGTCAAGCCCTCCGGACAAAAAGGTGCATACCGGGACATCGGAAACCAACTGGCGGACTATTGAATCTGTAAGCAGGTTCCTTACATTGGTTATGGTGTCTTCGAGGCTGTCGGTGTGGGGATGGCTTTCCAGTTTCCAGTACCTGGTCATACGAAGGCCTTGATGGTTGTAAAGGATATGATGGGAAGGCTTTACTTCGTACACATTTTTAAACACCCCATGCCCGGGCGTTCTGGAAGGCCCCAAAGCAAAAATTTCAGCTAGCCCTTCATTATCAATTTCCGGTTGTATTTCCGGGTGAGCAAGCAGTGCCTTAAGCTCCGATGCAAAAATCAAGGAGGTTCCCCTCAGCGCATAGAAAAGAGGCTTTACACCGAATCTGTCCCTGCAGAGGAAAAGGCTTTGCTCTTTTTCATTCCATATACCAAAGGCATATATACCGTTGAGACGCTCAGCACAACCGCTTCCCCACTCTATGTAGGAGATGAGAAGCACTTCCGTATCCGAGTTGCTTTCGAAGATATAACCTTTTGCTTTAAGCTCCTCACGGAGTTCAACAGTGTTGTAGAGCTCTCCGTTATAGGTGATTGTGTAATCATAGCCTCCAAAGCGCCTTACCATCGGCTGGCATCCCCCGGCAGGATCAACAACTATAAGACGTTTATGGGCGATAAGGGCATGGTCCGATGTCCACAAGCCTTCAGCATCCGGCCCGCGGTGTGATAATGCCTGTGACATTTGCTCCAGGATCTTTTCCTGACCATGCAGATTGTTTTTCAAATCTATCCATCCTGCTATTCCACACATTATTATCAACTCCTTTAACCCAAAAAGTGCCCTCTTAAGACAGGGCACCTTTGCCAAATGATAATTGATCTCATTTAGTTTTTCACTATAGCATATGCTGCCATCACCATAGTGTTACATTATTTCAGGCAGTATAAAGAATTTACGTACATTTATTGTGGCATTCCTTTGGTGATTATTGTATGGTAACTTATAATTTCTACCAAACGGTCACTGATATGTCATTTTTTATAAAACCGTTATGAATTTTCGAAAAATATTATGCTTTATCCGGCGGAGAATAGGGAAATCATCTGAGCCAAGGCGATCTGCGGCTTATATAACATAAAAAACACGCTGACTGAAAATCAGCGTGTTTTATGATAACTACAAATAATATTTAAAATAAATAATAATGTATAAATATTACTTGATACGTATACAAAATGTTATCTGATCTATTTTTAACTTATGTTCATCAGCATGTAACTTGAGCCAATGTTGATACCGCAACAACTTGATCAATCAAAATAAATAGTTTTGCCGGTTTTTGCGGACTCATAGATCGCTTCAATAATCTCTGAAACCACGCAGGCCTCTTCCGGTTTTGTTAGAGGCGGAAGGTCGTTTACCACGCTGTAAATCCACTGTTTGGCTTCATATTCCTCGGCGGTCAGGTTCTCGCCCTTAAAGAGTTCTCTGGCGGTGTTGTTGGGTTTTACATCATTGATATACAGGGAACCGTTTTTCTCTCCGTTAATACGGACTATATCCCCGCGTATTTCAAGGCCACCCTTGGTTCCGCAGATGGTCATATGTCCACCGTTTTCCACATTGAGCAGCCAGGAAGCTTCCACAACCATGGTAGCTCCATTCTTAAACTTGACAAATCCCATGGCTGAATCTTCTACCTGGAAATCCTTGGGGTCCCAAATGCCCCATTCATTGGAGTACATGGCTGTATCAGCCAGCTTGCGATATACGGAGCCAGTTACGCTGGCTACTTCGTAATTGCCTATGAGATAGAGGGCTGCATCTATGGAATGGGTTCCGATGTCGATCATCGGGCCGCCGCCCTGCTTCTCCTTATCCAAAAATACGCCCCAAAGCGGTGCACCTCTCCTGCGGACTGCCGGTGCTTTTACATAGTAAACTTCACCCAGTTCACCATCCTGAATCAGTTTGCGGGCATATTGATATGTTCTGGTGCTTCTGCTCTGATAGCCTATTGTCAGCTTTTTACCGGTGCGCTTAGCGGCTTCGACCATAGCCCTTGCGTCTTTGGAGGAAGCAGCCATGGGCTTTTCACACATGACATGCTTGCCGGCTTCCAGCGCGGCAATGGATATTTCAGCATGGGATACGTTAGGGGTCAGTACATGAACCACTTCTATATCCGGTATCTTCAGAAGCTCCCTGTAATCAGTGCAAACAAAAGCGTCTTCCGTGCCATAATCCTTCTTTGCTTTTTGGGCCCTTTCTTCTATAATATCACAAAAGGCCACCATCTTTACGTTTTCCAGCTTTTTGAGGCTGGGCATATGCTTTCCGTTGGCGATTCCGCCACATCCTATGATACCGACCTTTACTTCCCTCATGGGGCCGGATTTGGTTTCAGTGATTATAGCAATTGACATAAATATACTCCTTTCTTAAATGGACCGCCTCATTCTGCAATAAGCAGATGAACCCTTATAGAGTAACTATGCGATTTTCCCGGTTGGATATATATGCGTTTTCAAGAAGACGGGTAAGATCAATGCCGTCCTGTACTCCGAAGCCTTCCGGTGAGCCGGTTTTGTTTATGCAAGCGTCTACAAACATTTCAATAGGCATAGGGAGTGCTTCGGGGAGAGTAGGAACAATATACTCGTTGGTGTACTTGCCGAGAGATTTTGTTTTGAGCTTCACATCTCTGCCATAAGCCAGCAGTGTGGCATCAGAACCATATATTTCAACAGCACCCGGAGTGTTGTAAGTGACAAAGCTTGTTTCACATGTACAAACGGCACCGTTTTCAAATTCTATGGAAGCAGTGGCACTTTCGTCAACTTTAGTGCCGAAAGGAGATGTCAGAAGGGATGTAATCCTGACCGGTTTACCCAGGAGGTAGCAGGAAGTGTACATCGGATGGCAGCCAAGGTCCATGAGGGCTCCTCCGCCAGTCTTGGATTCATCAAACCAGTACTCAGGCAGCCAACCACCGCTGACTCCATCATGACCATTGCGTATACGAACCAGGGAGATCTTTCCGAACTCGCCGTTTTTGATCATTTTTCTTGCCAGCTGAATAACAGGCGTTGTTCTCTGAGGAAGGGAAATAACAAAGGTTACACCGGTTTTTTCCACTGCGCGAGCTATATCTTCACATTCTGCAACAGTAGGAGCCATGGCTTTTTCAGTAAAGATGTGCTTTCCGGCAAGAGCTGCTTTTACCATTACATCGCGATGCATGGTGGTTGGAGCGTCACATACTACTGCGTCTACATCATCCCTGGACAAAAGGGCGTCCAGATCCTTTTCAAAAGAGCATCCTAGCTGCGCTGCCCACTGGGAGCCTCTGTCTGCATCTTCATCCCAGACAGCTGTAATTCTGGCTTTGCCGGTTTTTAATACCTGGTTGGCATAACCTTCAGCGTGGACATGCCATTTGCTTAACATTGCAACATTTAACATATCAACCACTCCTTTGCTAAAACTTGTGACATGCAGGTAATTATAAATGCTGTTATTTTATAATTATCTATTTTGCATTATATATAATGCTTTCCCAAAAAACAATTTCCATTCTTATATTCGAGATGGATAATCTTATGTTTAGTTAGTATTATTTTATCTTTTATATTGACATATAAGCATGAGAAGTTGACACAGTAAGGTATACTGTTTATAATTTAAGCGAGTGAAGAGGAAACCATCAGGATTTAAGGTATATTGTTAAAAGTCTGGCATGAAGCAGGCTTGACTATTTATAATCGAATCGATGTACTTCTAAGTAAACAGAAACGTTGATGTACTTCGAATCAAAAAGAAATGTTAATGAAGAACATTTTTTGGTATGTATTTTATGTATTTATTGCATGTTTAAATTCCCCGATATACAAGTGAATAATGATTTGCTTTATGAACATCATAGGCTTATCGCTTATTTTATAAAGTTATCAGAAAGGGTGTTTTATAGTGGCATATATACGCGATAAAAAGGAAGAATTGACTGGCTATCAGGAGCATGCCCCATATAATCCCAACATTGATGTGCAGTGCGATTTTGTTATGGTGTATGGCATCGATGAGTCCATGCCCCAGAGGATTGCAGAATTCAAAAAACAGGGATACGTGGTGCATTTAATGACGGGTATTGCCTGGGGTGAATATCAGGATTACCTGTATGGCCGCTGGGATGGACGTGAACACTGGGATGAGGCCCAGAAAGCCCGCGACGGCAGGCTGATCCTCCATGGCAAAGATGTGCCGTATATGGTGCCTACCATTGCCTTTGCCGACTATCTGACTGAAAAATTGAAAGTGGCAGTGGATGCAGGCGTGGAAGCAATCCATCTGGAGGAGCCGGAATTTTGGGATTATGGCGGCTACTCCGAGGCTTTCAAACGGGAGTACGAATTATATTACAGAGAACCATGGAGACCGATGGACGAAGACCTTGATGTTCGTTACAAGGCTTCAAGGCTTAAAGCATACCTTTATGCCCGGGCTCTGGACCGTATTTGCGGAGCATTAAGGGAATATGCAAAGGTCAAGCACAACCGGGTTGTGCGTTTTTACGTGCCTACCCACAGTCTTCTTAATTATACCCAGTGGAAGATTATGAGCCCGGAAGGGGCGCTGATCGACCTGCCTGTGCTGGACGGATACATAGCTCAGGTCTGGACGGGTACCAGCAGAAGTGAAAATGTATACCAGGGTGTCCTGAAAGAAAGGACTTTTGAAACTGCCTATCTGGAATATGGAATCATGCAGGAATTGACAAAAGGAACCGGTAGAAAAATGTGGTTTTTACAGGACCCCATTGAAGACAATCCGGAGTATCCTTGGGAAGACTATGAATATAATTATCTTAAGACAGTTACGGCATCTCTTTTGCATCCCAATGTCCATAATTATGAAATATGTCCCTGGCCGAACAGGGTGTTCAACGGGAAATATCCTTTCTCCCGCAAGGAAAGACGCCCTATGGAAAATGCAAAAACCATACCTCCTGAATATTGCACACTGCTTAACAATATTTTTAATACTCTGGGAGATATGGATCAGGATGATTTCAGCTTTGACGGTGTAAATTCGGGAGTGGGAATTATCATGTCCGACACGGGACTGTTCCAGAGAACTTACCCGGATGGTATAATAAAGAGCCCTCGCAGGTTAGGAGAGCACCAAAAGCGCATTCAGTCAGGAGGAATTGCGCAGATTCCGGAGGAGATGGAGCTGGATGAAGATATGCTGAAGGAATTCATCGAAAGCGGTTCCTTCCCGAACTTTTACGGCATGGCACTGCCCCTCTTGAAATACGGATTGCCGGTACGTCCGGTCCAGATGGACAATATCCGGAGGTTCCCTGCATATCTTGACGACTACAAGAATTTGATACTCAGCTATGAATACATTAAGCCTCTGTCTCCGGACATCAACAATGCCTTTGCTACCTGGACGAGAGAAGGGGGTACTCTGATTTATATTGGAGACGGTTCCGATCCCTATCATGGCATACAAGGATGGTGGAACCGGCCAGGCAGAACTTCTTATGACAATCCGGCCCAGCATTTATTCGAGATGATGGGGCTCCCGAGAGAACTGGAAGACGGGGTATATACTGTTGGAAAAGGAGTTCTGGCAGTATATAACATATGCCCGGCCAAGCTATGCCTTAATAAAAAGATAGCAGACCAATACCGCAGCTTTGTCAAGGATGTGCTGGAAAGAACCGGAAGCCGTTGGGATTATACCAACCACATAACTCTGAGACGCGGATACTATATTATTTCTGCTGTGATGGATGAAAGCGTTGATGACAGTCCTCAGATTTTTGAAGGTGTATTTGCCGATATGTATACGCCTGATTTCAAAATAGTGACTCGAAAGGTGCTGCACCCGGATGAAAATACCCTGCTGATGGATCTGAGCAAGGTTAAGCATCAAAACTGCATCATAGGAACATCTGTAAGGATATTCAAATTTGAATGCGGAGACAATGCCTTTGAACTAACGGCCAGGGGAGCGGCTTCTCTGAGAGCTAATATCCGTCTGAAGCTTGCAAAACCGATAGAAAAGGTTACTGCAGTGGACGAAGATGGCAATGAAATTCCTGTGGAACATCTGTGGGATGAGCTTTCTAATACAGTATTGCTTTCCTATGACAGCTGTGGGAAGCAGGTGGTTATAAAAGGAATAATGCAGCAAAAGTAAGACCGGTTCACGTTGTCGAGGCAATGATTTCTGCAAAAGGGACTTGAGAGAGGGTGCCATATTATGGAAGCAAAAGGTATCATATTTAATATACAGCAATTTTCGACCTATGACGGGCCGGGGATAAGAACCACAGTCTTTTTTAAAGGATGCAACCTGCGTTGCATTTGGTGTCACAACCCTGAATCCTATGCTCTTAAGCGTCAATTGATGTTTTATGAAGAAAAATGTGCCGGTTGCGGTAATTGCTTCAGGGTATGTCCGGTTCATGCCCACTCTGTGACGGATGAAGGGAAGCATTTTATAGACCGCAATGCATGCACCGGTTGCGGAATCTGCTGTGATTCGTGCTATGCCGGTGCTCTGGCCATTGCCGGCAAGGAGGTGACGGCAGCTGAAATATTCAGGGTTGTGGAGAGAGATATACTGTATTATAAGAATTCCGGAGGTGGTGTGACGTTTTCAGGAGGAGAGTGCATGCTCCAGCCTGAGCTTCTGAAAGACCTGCTGCTCATGTGCCGTGAAAGGAGCATACACACGGCGATTGACACTGCAGGAAATGTTCCTTTTGAAGCCTTTGAAAAAGTCATCCCTTTAACTGATCTGTTTTTGTATGATGTTAAGGCAGCCGATGACAATGTTCATAAGAAATTGACCGGAGTATCCAATCAACTTATTTTAAGCAACCTTAAGGCTTTATCCGAGAGAAAATGCGAAATTTGCGTACGCATACCCTATATTCCCGGCTGCAATGAAGGCGAAGTGGAAGGGATCGCCGAGATTTTGAGTCCGTTGAATATTGGCAAGGTGGAGATTTTGCCTTACCATAGGCTTGGGGAAAGCAAAAGGGCAGCCTTGGGCATGGAAAAGGAAGAATTTTTTGCAACCCCATCCAACGAAGAACTGGACAAAGTGTGCAAAATTTTTGCAGAAAAGGGCCTTTCGGCAACTTACTCCAAAATAAAATAGAAAAGGCGGTGTTTTGGTATGGTAAACAGTGAAAAAACCAAGCTTTCTCCATTATACGAAAAAAGAATTGAAGATATGCGCCAGGCAAAACTCTACTACAACAAAGAGAAGCTGAAGAGATACGGTGGTTCCTACGACACGGATGATCATGGCTTTATCTGCTTTGAAGAGATGGATTTCACACCGGAATACAACGAAGATAATATGATATACGGATGTAAGTTAATCGGAAGGAACCTTAGGAGGTTTTTCAATTCCTTCCCAGCGTATATACATCCATCCAGCGCATTAGCCGGATGCTGGGCAGGGGCCATAGCCAGGTTCGCCAAGATTGGACTTCGCCCCTCCGACCAACCCGTCCATTTAAAGCCCATACACGAAAAGTATGGTATTACTCAGAGCGGTATTGGAGCAATGAACCATCTGGGGCCGGATATGACTATCGGATTGCAGCTGGGGTGGAAAGGCCTTCTGGAAAAAGTGCGGTATTATCGAAGCTTCAATGCTCCGAAAGACACGGATTTTTATGATGGTGAAGAAGAACTGCTCCTGGGCATTTTGGAGTATATCGAGCGTCATGTGAGATATGCCTACAGCATGGCAGAAAAGGAAGAGGACCCGATAGTCCGTCAGAATTATCTGGAGATTGCTAAAGTAAATGAGAATCTTCTTAATTCGCCGCCCAAGACTTTCCGGGAAGCATGCCAGTTCCTGGCCCATTTCCAGAGCATAGACCGCACCTATTATCTTGGGGGAGCATTAGGACAGATTGATGAACTGCTGCGGCCTTATTATGAAAAGGATGTTAAGGATGGAATCCTCACCGATGAAATGGCCGTATGGATTCTGGCCAGCCTTTTCTATAACGATACCCATTATTCCCAGATAGGAGGGGTCACTCCCGACGGAAGCCGTGACTTGACCAGCCGATTGTCTTTCTTGGTGCTGGATGCGGTTCACTATCTTCGTATACCTTCCAACATAGCGGTAAGAGTTTGGGAGGGTATGAATGAGGATCTGCTGAGAAGGGCTGTGGAGTACATTCTGGAGGATGGGTCCGGTGTATGCTTCTCCCTGTCCAAAGGTATTGAGGAGGGATTTGCCCGTAACGGACATCCTATCGAGCTGGCACGGATGAGAGCTAAAGTAGGGTGTAACTGGGTAGCTTTACCGGGCATTGAATACCCACTGCAGGACGTGAGCAGAGTGAATATGGCTTTTGCCTTGGTTCATGCCATGGATGATGTGATGAACGGCGATGAGGAGCCGAGCCTGGAAGCTTTATGGGAAAGATTCTCCCATCATCTTTCCATCATGGTGGATTGCATTAAAGAAGGATATGACTGGCATTATGAGGTGGTATCAAGAAATACTCCTGAAATCGTGCTGAATTTGTTCTGCCATGGTCCTATTGAGCGGGGATTGAACTGCGCCCAGGGAGGCGTGGACATCATCGGGCTAAACCTGGACGGCATAGCTCTGGCTACAGTGGCGGATTCTTTTGCAGCAATTGAACAAAGAGTTGTGCGGGAGAAAAGGATTAGCTGGCAGGAATTGTATAATGCTTTGAAAAAAGATTTCGAAGGGGAAGAAAACATACGCCTCATGCTGAAAAGCATTCCTCGCTTTGGAAATCCTGATTCCCTCGCCGAGGGATGGGCAACTCGCATTAGAGATGAGTTTGTGTACCAAGTGAAAAAGAGCCGCACCCCAAAACATCATCTGGAAGTAATCCCCGGATTGTTTTCCCATGGGGACATATATGCTTATGGCAGAAATCTGCCGGCCACACCCAACGGCCGCAAGAAGGGAGATCCCATCTCTCATTCCAGTGAGCCTGACCCTGGTTTTGCCAAAGGGTTAAACAGCTTTTCTCCTACTTTGAAAGCCAATGCTGTGGCACTGGTGCAGGCAGGATATGGTAATTCTGCGCCTCTGCATCTGGATATAGATTCAGATATGCTGAAAAGAGAAGGAGGAGTGGATTGCTTAATGGCTCTCATCCACACTCATAATCAGATGGGAGGTACTCTTATCAACTTAAACTGCATAACCAAGGAGCAAATTCTGAAAGCTCATGAGGATCCAGACAGCTATCCTGATTTGGTGGTAAGGGTCACCGGCTATTCCGCATTCTTTGCATCTTTATCCAAGCAGTATCGCCAGCAGATTGTGGACCGGTATTTAACCGATGATAAATAACGGCTGTGTTTTAACAGCCTCAAATCTCTGGTCATTCATGCAGAATGGAGGAGCGGTGCCTTCTAGAATATCCGACTCCGAACGATTTTAGAGCAGCCGGCAATCCCATGCCGGACACGGAATATTTAAATAGACGGCTCATTCCATTTATGAACGTTTACCTATTTTGATTGATGGAGCAGGTTGTGGAACCACCATAGCCTGCCTTTATTTTGTCATTGGTATTATTACAAATATAAGCGGTCGTATCCTGATGCCACAAAACAAAAGCACAATATATGCATATCTCCGTTTCTGCAAAAATAATATTAATAAGAAGTTAATATTATAAGAGGAGATTTGCAATGATTATATATGCAATCCGGTTGAGAAGGCTTGTCAGGTATTTGATCATCATAGTGGCAGCGGTTGTGGCGGGCGTCCTGTTAGGCACAGCAGGCAAAGGTGCAATAGAGGTGTTTTCCCAGAAAAGGGAACTGCCCATATATTCTGTTGAAAGCACTGAAAAGAAAGTTGCCATAACCTTTGATTGTGCGTGGGGTGCTGATGATATTCCGGATATTCTGAGCACCCTGAGGAAGGAAGATGTAAAAGCCACATTCTTTATTGTGGGGCAGTGGGCTGAAAAATTCCCCGACAAGGTAAAAATGATGGCGGAAGATGGGCATGACATAGCAAATCACTCCTATTCCCATTTGAGGATGGGAGTGCTGGATAAAAGCCGGATTTCCAAGGAGATTTCTTTATGCGGTGAAAAGCTCGCGGAGATAACCGGCAATAAAATTGAGCTTTTCAGGCCACCTTACGGAGAGTATAATAACGATGTGATACTGGAAGCAAAGGCGCTGGGATATTATACAATCCAATGGGATGTCGATTCCTTGGACTGGAAACCTGAAATGAGCAGCGATGCAATTTTAAGCAGGGTGACGGAAAAGGTCAAGCCAGGATCAATAATACTCTTTCACAATGATACAAAACATACTGCCAAAATACTTCCTTCGATAATTAAGGCTCTTAAAGAGGACGGTTACACGTTTGAGCCTGTTTCGAGGCTAATATTGCGGGAAAATTACTTCATCGACTATGATGGAAAGCAGAAAATGAAAAAATAACAATAAATTTTGTGTAACTCTGCTGTATTTTGATATTATGATTTCGCCCAATATAGCCGATGTTTTAATGTGGGGGATAAAGATTTTGGCGTTGTGCTCCTATTGCGAGATATTTTTGTGAACTTATTGCTGAGATACGGAGATTTTATGATTTTTTGGACAAATTATATATTAGCAGGTATGTTCAAGTAGAAATTTATAATATATAATAAATGGTACTTGAAGAAGTTAATTGTAATGTGTCTGTATGCAAGTATGGTACCGTGTTTTCGGTTGTTTGTCGAAATGCGGTATGTCAGATCTGCTTAAAGCCCGATCAGGCATGTGTTTATGGCTTTGGAGTTCGTTTTCTATATATTTTTTTTATTCTAAAGTTTGGCTTATATGAATAAACATTACATTAGATAAACAATAGACATACAAGAGCCTAAGAGAGGAGAGTGGGGGTCGGATGGTCGGAAACATACTGGAGAACAACATGGTGACCATTTCCGGTAAGATAGTTTCTAATGCTGAGTTCAGCCATGAGGTCTACGGAGAAGGGTTTTATTGCTTTATGCTTGAGGTGCCGAGGCTTAGCGACAGCTATGATTATATACCGGTAACTGTTTCGGAACGCCTGGTAAATAAAGATGAATTGAGTATAGGTAAGAATATAGAGGTGGAGGGTCAGTTCCGTTCATACAACAGTTTCAATAATACTCAGGGCAACAAGCTGATATTGACTGTCTTTGCCAGAGATATAAGCTTCCTGGAAGATGATTTAAAAGTAAAGAATCCTAACCAGATTTACCTTAATGGTTACATATGCAAAAAGCCCATTTTCAGAGTCACACCCTTCGGGCGGGAGATAACCGATATACTGATGGCGGTAAACAGGCCGTACAATAAGTCTGATTATATACCCTGCATTGCATGGGGCAGAAATGCAAGATACTCTGAAAATCTTGCTGTTGGGACAAATATAAAAATCTGGGGAAGAATCCAGAGCAGAGCTTACCAGAAAAAGCTGGATTCAGGAGAAGTTGTCACAAAAACTGCCTATGAGGTTTCTATTTCCAAGATGGAAGTGGCTGCCGTCAGGGAAAGCGAGAAGAAAGATTATGTGGAGCAGGATGAAGGGAATCTCGTTTCCAAAGCAAAGGAATAAGCATACAAAGCTGATTGTGAGTGTCTACTGGCAGCAAGCATATTTCAGTATAATCAAAACCCTCTGCAAAACAGTCAATGACTTATTTTGCAGAGGGTTTTCAATTATATGCGGCTTGCAGAAGGTTACAACTGCAAACCTTTAATTTTCCTGTTACATGTCAGCATTATCTCAACCAGAGTTTTATCTTCCTGTTTCTTACGAAATATCTCCACTGTTTCATCAGATAAGGCATAAGATAATGGTCTACGCCAAAAGCTCTTCCTGCTCCTCCCAGTAAGCAGAGGGCTGCTGGAATGAACCACCAGTCGTATTCATACATGCCGGTGGAAAGAAGGAAGTTTACATTCAATGCCAGTGAGCCAAGAGCCGCTATGAAGGTAAAGGTTCCTGACAACAGGGCAAGGCCTATGCCTATCTCAGCAAGAACTATCAGCACCTGGAACAGGATTGCGTTAGGTATTACTATATTGGTGGCAATCCAAGCATACCATCCCGGCGTGTGCTCGGATATTATTCTGAATACTGTTTCGCCAGTGTCGGTCACAGATGCGCTGGAACCGGCATCTGCTCCGGGCAGACCTGCCAGCAATGCTTTTGTAAACCAGCCTTGCTGAACCTTCTCAATACCCTCCATAAGCCATTTATATCCAAGGAATAAACGGATGGGTACAAGCCAGAATGCCGGGGTCATTACTGAGTAGTGCTTTTCCAGAAGGAACTTGTCCTGCTGTTTAAATAGCAGCTCGTCTTTTATATATCTGAAAACCAGTTCAAAACCACCTATTCCGAAAAGATAGTGGATATTCACCATGTATTTCATGAGTATGGAGAGCCAGGTGGGAAGTTCACGCCCCATTATATTTGACTGGGCAAAAAAGGCTCCCACAGATACCATGACACCGTGAAGCTTAGGTTTGATCTTTTCTTTTTCCTTTCCCCGGATGTCCGCGAGAATATTCAAGGCAGCGCCCTTACCAGTCTGCATGGCTGACTCGACCAAGGCAGGGAGAATCTGATTTTCACCGGTGGAAAACGCTGAAATATCACCCACCGAATACACATTTTTATACTGGGTTTGTGCATACTCGTTTACAACAATCCTGCTGGCACGGCTCCTGTTGATATCCAGTTTTTCCGCAAGGCTGTTTGCTTTGACTCCGGCTGTCCATATGAGGGTTTTGGTAGGAATGACCCTGCCGGTCTTGATCTCCACATGGTCAGCAGTAACACTGGAAACAGCACTGTTTAGCAGCACTTCTACTCCCAGCTTGTTGACGAGGTAATCCATGGATTTTTTGGCGCCTCGTTCCTTAAGGTTGGTAAGGATGCTTCCCAAGGCTTCCACCAATATAAGCTTGACTTCATTCCTGTCAACGCCGTATTCCCTGCACAACTGTTTTACCCAATTGGCGATTTCACCTATCGTTTCAACTCCGGTGAATCCGCCTCCACCGACTACGAAGCACAGCAGCTGTTCTCTTTTGGCCTTATCCTGTTCCTGGGATGCCTTAACAAAACATTTTCTGATATGTTCCCGTATCCTTATAGCCTGTTCATAAGACCATATGGTAAAAGCATGTTCCTGTATTCCGGGGATACCGAAAAAGTTGGGTTCACTGCCTGCCGCAAGAATCAGATAGTCATAGTGGTATTCACGAGAAGATGAAAGGAGCTTGTTATTTTCAAAGTCTATGCCATTAATTTCGTCCTGGACAATCTTTACGTCAGAATATTTGAAAATATCCCTCAAAGGCACAATTACGCCTTCTTCCCTGATTCTGTTGCCGGCAACTTCATGCAATTCGGTCAACAGGGTATGATAGGTGTTTTTGTCGATAATTGTGATTTCAATATCGTCTTCTTTTTTCTTCTTTTTTTGGAGCGTGAGTGCAGCTTCTATCCCTGCATACCCTGCCCCGAGCACAATTACTTTTTTTGACATGTAAATGTCCCCCTTGCTTAATTTCTGATTTGATTTAATATAAGTATGTACTAAATTTATGTATAATAATATATTACCAAATTATATTACCACCGGTATCATGTCGGAAAACTAAATATTTTAGAAAAAAGTGAATAAGCTGTTGGTAAATCAGATATATTATACATAGCCGCAATGCCTTAATTATATCATATACGCGGTATGTTTGCTAAATGTTAATTTTGATAAATTTTATGAACTAATATATATTTTTTATATTCAACTTATATATATTTTTGCAGCATTACGTGTTTTAATCCGGAACGTCCTTTCTTAAGACATGAACTTGTGACTGGGAAAACTGATAAAATAGTATAATTTGAGCAAGATATCTTCATTTGACATAGCAATTTCTTATAATATATAATATGCATATAAGTATAATATTCAAATGAAAGTTTTCAGATTGGCTACCTAGCGCTCCGGGGACTACCAGGGGCTTTATTTTATTGGATGTTGGAGATATATGAGAAGGAAAATCTTATTGCTATTAATGATATATGTTTCATTCATTCTGGCATCATGCCAGCAAAATACACCTGCTGAACGCATTGGCACTTATATGGGAACTGTGATAACTGAAAAGGTATATGGGAAAAACGCCCAAAAGGCAGCAGATGAGGTAATGGAGAAAATAGCTGAGCTTGAGGCAATGATGACTATCAAGGACGCCGATAAGCAAAGCGAGATCGATAAACTTAACGACATGGCAGGCGTCGGAGAAGTCAAACTGAGCAGGGATTCCATTTCTGTCCTGGGCAAGGCAATCGAATATGCCGAGCTGAGCGAAGGTGCTTTTGATGTTACAATAGGTCCGCTGGCCAATGCCTGGGGGATATTTACCGACAATCCCAGGGTGCCCTCAAAGGACGAGATAGATAATCTTAAGAGTTTAGTAAATTACAGGGATATCAGCATCAACAATGCCGATTCCAGCGCATACCTTGCACGCAAGGGCCAAATAGTGGATCTTGGCGGTATCGCCAAAGGATATGCGGGAGATGTGGCAGTTGAGATACTAAAAGCAAAGGGTGTAAAATCTGCCCTGATAAACCTTGGAGGCAATGTGGTGGCTCTGGGGAGCAAACCTGATGGCAATCCCTGGTCCATAGGAATACAGAATCCGAGAGCACCTACAGGGGAGTATATAGGCATAGTAAAAGTAAGAGATAAGGCTGTGGTAAGCTCAGGAGATTATGAGAGGTTTTTTGAGAAGGACGGCGTGAGATACCATCATATTCTGGACCCCAGAACAGGGTATCCGGCGGATTCCGGGCTTATTGCAACTACGATAGTGGCCGATAGTTCGACCGATGCCGATGCTCTGTCCACTTCAGTTTTTGTTCTTGGCCTTGAAAAAGGAATGCAGTTGGTGGAAAGGCTTGACGGAGTGGATGCGATCTTTATTACCGAGGACAAGAAGGTATATATTACCGAAGGATTGAAAGAATCATTTACATTTAAGGATGAAAGCAAGGAATTTACTTATGTTGAAGAAAGGTGACATAGCTCTTGTCATATTGCTGGTTGTCGCCGTAATTGCGGGTCTTGCAGGCATCAGATTTTATAGAGGCGGCATGAAGGGCGATAGAATAGCTGTTATAAAGCAGGAGAATAAAGTGATCCGGGAGATCAACCTTGATGAGGTGCAGGAAGCGGAACGCTTGTCTTTGACAGGAGATTACAATAATATAATACTCATTGAGAAGGGGCGCATAAGGTTTGAAGAGTCCGACTGTCCGGACCTGGTATGCGTGCATACCGGCTGGCTGGATAAAACCGGAAGCTTTGCCGCTTGCCTTCCTAATAAATCGCTTATCATGATCAAAGGTGAAGGCGAAGAGGTTGATGGAGCAACGTATTGAAGCAAATGTACACAACCGGTATGTTTTGCTATAAAAGAGCGGAAAGATAATGGGTATAATACAAAGGAGCGTCCCTAAGAAGGCTGATGATGAGTAAAAATAAGAAGATGGTTTTGCTGGCATTGTTTGTAGCACAAGCGCTGGTATTATCCATAGTTGAATCATTTATACCTGTACCGGTGGGAATACCGGGGGTCAAACTTGGTTTAGCCAACATCATAACTATGGTGGTTATAATGTTCTTTGGGCTAAAGGAAGGCCTGGTAGTTGTTATAATCCGCTGTCTGCTTTCATCTCTTTTCGCAGGCGGACCGATGATTTTCTTGTTCAGCGTTGCGGGAGGAGTCTTAAGCGCGTTGGTCATGTATTTTTTGCACAGCAGATTGTCCAGGCTTTTCAGCACCATTGGAATAAGCATTGCCGGAGCAGTTGCCCATAATATAGGCCAGATATTGATTGCTTTGGTAACGCTGCAAACACTGTCGGTTCTGTCCTACTTGCCTGTGTTAATGATATCTGGTATTATTATGGGGTGTTTTGTCGGTTTGTGCAGCATGTTTTTAAGCAGGACTCTGAAAAAGCTGAACATATTAAATTAACATTGAGTATTGGGGTTGATTTCATTGTGGACTAAGTGCCCTGACGTGCTGGAAGAATTGAGGAGGGTGGAGGAGTATATAAAAAAGAACATCTCTTCCAAAAATGAGCTGCTGTCTACTATAGTGACTGATCTTGTAGATGCCGGCGGGAAACGGATAAGACCCGCCTTTGTTATCATATCCTCAAAATTTGGTAGATATAACAGAAAAAAGACGGTGCCTGCAGCCGGAGCTTTGGAGATACTCCATACTGCAACCCTTGTACATGATGATATAATCGACCGTTCAAAGATGAGAAGGGGAAAGCTGACCGTTGCTGAAGAATATGGGAATGACATCGCCTTATATACAGGGGATTTTTTGTTTACAAAAGCTGTACTGATGCTTTCCAAGGGCATTTCAGCCGAGAAGCTGGAAATCATAGCAAAGACGATAAAGGCCATATGTGAGGGTGAAGTTTATCAGTTTAACGACAGGTTCAATGTAGACTCCACCGTTTTTTCATATTTGAAGCGCATAAGCAGAAAGACGGCGATTTTGTTTGCCTCTGCTTGTTTGCTAGGAGCATATACAGGAAAATGCTCCAGGAATGTGGAAAAAAGCCTTGCCAAGTACGGCTTTTATTACGGCATGGCCTTTCAGATAAGGGATGATTTGTATGACTATATTGCCGACCCTGAAAGAGTGGGCAAGCCGGTGGGTGGTGACATAGCCAAGGGTATAGTTACCATACCTGCCATTTATGCAATGAGAAACAACCCTGCCTTTAAAGAGATAGTATCCCGCTTCTTTGCCAAAAAGGCAATCCTGGCGGATGATGAGGTTGATGTAATCATAAGCGGTGTAAAGAAGAATGGAGGTATTGATGACGCAAAAAGGATGCTGAATACCTATATAGAAAGAGGGATGCGGGAACTCATGAAATTGCCCTCCAACAACTACAGAAAATTGCTGGAGGAGCTGCTGCTTTCTCTCAGGATATAGAATACTTGAGGGATAAGGGTTGGACTGATACCGGCTAAATGTGGCTGTGAAGATGCGCTGCGCCTTCATTTAGGCGCTCATAACCGAATATATGAGCCGGAATCAAATATTAATGCAAGTATATGAGGTAGGAAGGATTCCATATGGGTGATATTGCTTCGGTAGTTTTAAGTAATTCCACAAGAGAGTTCGACAGGGAATACCATTACTCCATACCCGACAATATGAAGGGCATGGTTGTGCCGGGGGTAAGGGTTATAGTACCCTTCGGCAAGGCAAACAGGTCCATGGAAGCCTATGTGTTGGATGTGATAGATAAAACCGAATTCAATGAGTTGAAAGAGATCCGGAAAGTCCTGGATGACAGCCCGGTCCTGGGAAAACAGATGATTAAGCTGGCTTGCTGGATGAAGGACAAATATATTTGCACCTATTCCGATGCAATAAAGTGTATGGTTCCTCCTGGAATCGGCGTAAAAAGCTTTTGTATCGTAAAGCTGATAAAACAGGACCCCGATGTCGGGAAAAGCCAGAAAAAATTGCTGGACATATTGTCCGAAAATAACGGCGAGTGCGAGCTGGAAGAGCTGAAAAGCCGCGCCAATATAAAGGGTTTTTCAAAACAGCTGGATTTGCTGGAGAAAGCCGGACTGGTCGAAATATGCGAGGAGTATACCAGCCGGGTGAAGGAAAAGACAGTAAGAGTTGCAAGCCTTGCACTGCCCAGAGATGAAATAATTGAGGATATTGAAAGCGGCCGCATTAAAAGAATTCAGCAGATAAGAATTCTGGAGCTGCTTTTGGATAATGAGTACATAGCTGTACCTGATATTGTAAGGTTCTCCGGGGCATCAGCCGGTGTTCTGGACACCTTGAGAAAATATGGGTACATTTTTTATAAAGATATCAATGTAAACAGAGACCCCTTGGGAAACAAGGTTGTGGAGCGTGCTGAGCCACTGACGCCGACTCCTCAGCAGGAGGCGGTATTAAACAGGGTAAAAGCCATGATGGACAGGGGCAAATTTGCCGAGGCTCTGATTCATGGGGTTACAGGCAGTGGTAAGACAGAAGTATACATGCAGCTTATCCAGCACTGTTTAAATTCAGGAAAGCAGGCAATAGTCCTGGTGCCTGAAATATCCCTTACTCCGCAGACCGTTTACAGATTCAAAAGCAGATTTGGAAATGATGTGGCAGTACAGCACAGCAGGCTGTCCCTGGGGGAGAGGTTTGACCAGTGGAGGCTGATAAAGGACGGTAAAATCAAGGTGGTTGTAGGTACCAGGTCTGCAGTTTTTGCACCTCTGGATAAGCTTGGCCTGATCGTTATAGATGAAGAACATGAAAATTCCTACAAATCGGAGATAACTCCCAAGTATCATGCCCGGGAAGTAGCACGGGAGAGGTGCATGCAGGAAGATGCCGTATTGCTTTATGGCTCAGCTACCCCTTCAATCGATACATACTACAGGGCAAAAAACGGAGAGATGGAGTTTCTGGAAATGAGCAGCAGGGCAAATAATATGCTGCTTCCCACAGTGGAGATAATTGATATGAGGAATGAGCTGGATGAGGGCAACAGATCCATATTCAGCAGAAGGTTGGCAGCAGAGATTGCAAGGAACATTGAAAGCGGGCAGCAGACCATCCTTTTTTTAAACAGGAGGGGACATGCCTCCTTTGTCCTGTGCAGGAGCTGCGGGCATACTATTAAGTGCACCAACTGCAATGTCTCTCTCACATACCATTCCCATGATGAAAGACTGATATGCCATTACTGCGGATACACCGTGAAAAACCCTTCTACCTGCCCGAAATGCGGAAGCAATTACATAAGGCATTTTGGTACCGGGACACAGCGGGTGGAGGAGGAGTTGAAAAAGCAATTTCCCGGCTGCAGCGTTATTCGTATGGACGCTGACACCACAACCTATAAGAACTCCCATGAGGAGATTTTAAGGGCTTTCAGGGAAAAAAACATAAACATAATGGTGGGAACCCAGATGATCGCAAAAGGCCATGATTTTCCCAATGTAACTCTGGTTGGAGTTCTTGCCGCAGACAGTTTGCTGAATTCCGGGGATTATAATTCTTCCGAAAGGACTTTCCAATTGATAACGCAGGTGGCAGGAAGGGCAGGAAGGGGAAAAATACCCGGAAAGGTGATAATACAGACATATAATACTGAAGATTTCAGCATCCTGGCAGCCTGCAACCATGACTATAACTCGTTTTACAGCCAGGAGATAATAATGAGGAATGCTTTATATTATCCGCCTTTTACCAATATATCGACGGTTATATTAAGCGGCCCTAATGACAAGCTTGTCTTTAGCAGGGCAAAGGAGCTGAAAGACTTTATTGCAGGAAGGCTTGCCAATGCCGGTGACGGAGTGAGCGTGCTCGGTCCGGCAAGAGCACCCCTTACAAAGATTAAGAACAAGTATAGATGGAGAATAGTCATAAAGCAAAGGGATATGGATATGCTTACTGCCCTGTTGAGAGAAGTCTCGGATGCTTTTTACTCAAAAAGACAGAACAGCGGAGTCGATTTGAATATAGATATAAATCCTGCAAATATGTTATAATAAATAAATAGATGTTAACCTACGGGTTAAATTTTTATATTATAGATAGTAAAGATGAAGTTATGTTAAATCTATTTTGATGAAATTTGTGGAGAACAATCACTGGAAGGCTTGTTCCGCCCGAAGTGCCATATACTGGACTATAAATTGGCATTTACATTTTCACGGAATATAGGGACCGATTATGTGTCGCCGGGGAATTTTGAAGCAGCCTTAAAGCCATTGTTTTCCAATGTGACAATGGGGTATCAATATAATATCAGGATAATGAATGCATTGTGTTGGCTTATGCCAGGTAATGAAAGAATAGGAAGGCTACGGATTTGATGTAGCTTAACAGATGGAGGTATAAAATAATGGCTATTAGAAATATAAGGCTTGAGGGCGAAGAAGTGTTAAGAAAGGTCTCCAGGGAAGTAGACGTGATAGATGAAAAGATACTTACCCTGTTAAAGGATATGGCGGAGACCATGTATAAGGCGGATGGCGTTGGATTGGCTGCGCCCCAAGTGGGAATACTGAAAAGAGTGGTTGTAATAGATGTGGGTGATGGGTTGCTTGAACTCATAAACCCCAAGATTGTCGAGCAGGAAGGCGAACAGATAGAGGTTGAAGGCTGCCTTAGCATTCCCAATTTGGTGGGAGAGGTTAAACGCCCGGCAAGAGTTGTCGTAGAGGCACTGGATCCAAGAGGTGAAAAAGTGGTCATTAATGCCGACGGTTTGCTGGCAATAGCCTTGTGCCATGAAATTGATCATCTCGATGGAATTTTGTTCAAGGATAAGGCCATTAGGCTGATTGACAAAAACGATTATAAATAAGCAGGTTACTGGAAATATCCGCTCTGTGCTGGAAGTCAATAGGTTAAGGAGTGACTTTTATTGAGGATAGTTTTTATGGGTACCCCGGATTTTGCGGTTCCCAGCTTGAAAATGTTGATAGATGAAGGTTATGAAGTTGCAGCGGTAGTAACTCAGCCGGATAAACCAAAGGGAAGGGGAAAAAAGCTTGCAGCACCTCCCGTCAAGGAGTATGCAGTGGAAAAAGGCATAAAAGTGCTGCAGCCAGCCAGCGCAAAGACTGAGGATTTTATCCAACAGTTGAGGGAGTTAGCTCCTGATATGTTGATAACAGCAGCATATGGCAAAATACTGCCTAAAGAGGTCCTTGATATACCCCCTTTGGGGTGTATAAATGTTCATGGCTCACTGCTTCCCAAGTATCGTGGAGCGGCGCCAATTCAATGGGCTGTAATAAATGGAGATAAAACCACCGGTATAACTACCATGTATACGGATATTGGCATGGATACTGGAGACATGCTGGTAAAAAGGGAAATCCCCATACCTGAAGATATTACTTCCGGAGAGCTTTACCTTCAGTTGGCGGATCTTGGGGCGGAAGTCCTGAAAGAAACGCTTTTAAGGGTTAAAAACAATACATTGGAAAGAATCCCCCAGAAGGACGAGGAGGCAACCTATGCTCCTATGCTAAAAAAAGAGATAGGTCTTATTGACTGGAATAAAAGTGCGTGGGAGATACACAACCTGGTGCGGGGTACCAATCCGTGGCCGGGGGCTTATACATATTACAAGGGTGAAAGGCTTCGTATCTGGAAGACGGAAAGAACCACCGAAAGTGCTGAGGGTGTCTTGCCAGGGAGATTATACAAGGTATCCAGGGATGGCGTTTTTGTGTCAACCGGGCAAGGAGTCTTGAAAATAAAAGAGATCCAGTTTGATTCCAGCAGAAAAATGACGGTGGAGGAGTGCTGGCATAACATTACTGAAGGTGAAATACTTGGACAGTAAACTTAAATACTTTTATTCAGGCACCGTTTTTACTGTTGTCGCTCTGGTATTTACAATTTTTACATTGGTGGCTTTTTATACTTATCAGAATATAAGGGCTTACAATTATATTTTGTTGGCCCTATTAGCTATAATTATATTTGTGACCTTGATGTTTGTAGCTGCAGTTCTGATGGTTATGCATGTTTACCGTCATAAACGTGTAGATCGCAGGCTGCTGCGATTTACACGTATGTCTCTGCATTTTTCCCTCCCTTTAGTGTATCTGGCGTCAAGAATTTCCAAAGTAAGCAAAGATGTGATGAGAGGTTTTTATATAGATGTCAACAATATAATAGTGGAATCCACAGGCACCAGATACATGCCCGGGGATGTGCTTTTGCTGCTGCCTCATTGCCTTCAGGACTCCCGCTGCCAACACAAAATTACCAATGATATAGGAAACTGCAGAAGATGCGGAAATTGCTGCATAGGCGAGCTGGCTGAACTGAGCGAGAAGCTGGGAGTGAAGATTTTTGTGGCAACCGGGGGAACGGCCGCAAGGAATATAATTTGCAGGAGCAATCCTGGCTTTGTTTTTTCTGTGGCATGTGAAAGGGATTTGTTCAGCGGAATCAGGGATATGAAAAACGTACCTGTTATAGGAATGTTGAACGAAAGACCGAAGGGTCCATGCAATAATACGGTTGTCAATGTGCGGGAATTGGAAAAAAAGTTGAGAAAAATGCTGCTTGACGATATTGACTGATGTCAGAACGAAATTATGTTAATTACTGCTATAAGCCAACTCCGGTAACTTTTTGAATGTTTCTAAGGCATTATTGGCATAGAACATTAGCTTTTTATTCTGTAAACAAGACTTTTATTGGCATAGCAGGTTGACTTTTAATTCTATTAAAGTAAGGGAGGTTTTTGGAATGTTGGGATATTATGGATTTGACCAGTATTATATTTTTCTAGTTATGCCGGCATTATTGCTTTCGTTGTATGCTCAATACAAAGTTAAAAGCACCTTTAATGATTTTAGGAGAGTTGGAAACAGGAAAGGATTGACCGGAGCGGAGGTTTCCAGAAGAATTCTGGACAGCAACGGATTGTATGATGTGGTAGTTCAACCGGTAAGAGGGGAATTGACAGATCATTATGATCCAAGAACAAAAGTGGTCAGGTTGTCCGACTCTGTATATAACAGCACTTCAGTTGCCGCTATAGGAGTTGCTGCCCATGAAACCGGTCATGCCATACAGCATAAGGTGGGCTATGCTCCCCTGGCATTGAGAAGCACACTGGTGCCCGTTGCCAATATAGGTTCGTCCGCAGGCCCATATCTGGCTATACTGGGATTGTTCATAGGCTGGCCGACTTTGGTGAATGCAGGTATTATTCTTTTTACCGCTGCGGTCGCTTTTTACCTTGTCACCCTGCCTGTTGAGTTCAATGCCAGCAAAAGAGCTATTGCATTATTGGAAGAGACCGGAATGTTGTATGGAGATGAGCTGGCTTCTGCAAAAAAAGTTTTGCGGGCAGCGGCAATGACCTACGTGGCTTCGGCTGCAGTGGCGATGGCCAGCTTGCTGAGACTCATCCTGCTGACAAGCAACAGGAGAAGGAACGACTAGGTTGCCCGGCAGACAGAGGACGACGGATGGTTGAAATCCGGTTATAAAATATGTGGAGCAGTCAGAAAGGTATGGGGATACGTCAGAATAAATCGACGGATGAATTTACGGACAAGCATGGGAAATATACTGCGGAGGATGAGCAATGGCAGTGGATTTGGCCAGGGAGACAGCCCTGAAAACTCTATATGATATAATGGAAAAGGGTGCTTATTCAAATATTGCTTTAAACAAGCACCTTGAGCAACCGGAAATGAACAGCATGGACAGGGCGTTCATAACAGAGTTGGTATATGGAACGGTAAAGTGGAAGCTGTCTATAGACTGGATAATACAGCAGTTTTCAAAGGTCAAGCTTAAAAAAATATCACCCTGGGTGCTTAACATTTTAAGGCTGGGGGTATACCAGATAATGTATACCGACCGCATCCCGGAGTCGGCCGCTTGCAACGAGAGTGTAAAGCTGGCGAAGAAATACGGGCATTCGGCATCCAGCGGGTATGTAAATGCAGTCCTGAGAAACATTGTACGGAATAGGGACCAAATACCATACCCCGACGGGAATAAGGAATATGAGCGCTATCTTTCCATAAAATACTCCCATCCGGAATGGATGGTGAGGCAGTGGGTGAGCAGGTACGGAAGGGATTTCACGGAAAGCTTGCTTGTAAGCAATAATGAAATTCCGGATTTCACCGTTCGGGTAAACACTCTAAAGGTGAGCAGAGATCAGTTGATAGATGAACTGGAGGCAAATTCCGTTAAAGCCCGAAAGGGGAGATATGCTGATGAAGCTGTCATCCTGGAAAATCCCTCCTCCATTACCAAGCTGGATGCGTTTAAAAAGGGATATTTTCAGGTCCAGGACGAAAGCTCCATGCTTGTAGGAATCGTCCTGGACCCGCAGCCTGGTGAACTGGTTATGGATGTTTGCAGCGCTCCGGGAGGAAAGGCTACTCATTTGGCCCAGAGGATGCAGGATAAAGGGACTGTTATAGCCAGGGACATCCATGAGCACAAGGTGGCATTGATAAAAGAAGCGGCTGACAGACTTGGTCTGGCAATAATTAAACCTGAGGTGTTTGATGCGCTGGAAATTGACAATAATTATATAGGGAAAGCTGACAGGGTTTTGGTGGACGCGCCCTGTACCGGCCTGGGAATTATAAGGAAAAAACCGGATATCAAGTGGGCAAGGAATGAAAAGGATAAGACGGAAATTGTAAAGCTGCAGACCGAAATAATCAATGCGGCATCGAAATATGTAAAACCGGGAGGAGTGCTGGTATACAGTACCTGCACCATAGAACCGGAAGAAAACGAAGAAGTTGTCAGGAGGTTTGTTGAAAACAACAGGGATTTTAAAACTGTGGACATTTCAGATGTGCTTCCGAAGGAATTGGATAAAAAAAGTGCAAAAGAGGGATATATCCAGCTATATCCCAATATAGACGGTGTGGATGGATTTTTTATCGCAAAACTGGTAAAAGGAGATAAATAAATATGGAGGGAAAAGTCAACCTTCTTGACTTAAGTATTGAAGATCTGGAAAAGCTGTTCGCCGAAATGGGAGAGCAGAAATTCAGAGCAAAGCAGGTGTTTGAATGGCTTGGCAGGGGCATAAAGGACATTGATCAGATGACCAACCTGTCAAAGGCTTTGAGGGAGAAATTAAAAGAATTATGTTATATAGGCAAGCTTAAAATTATAAATAAATATGTATCTGCAATAGACGGCACTGCCAAGTACCTATTTGAATTGGAAGACGGCAATGTCATAGAAAGCGTGCTTATGGAGTATAAGCATGGTTTCTCCGTATGTGTTTCTTCCCAGGTGGGCTGCAAGATGGGATGTAAATTCTGTGCTTCTACCGGGATAGGTTTTATGAGGAATTTGTCCCCGGGGGAAATACTGGATCAGGTGCTGTCTATACAGGAAGATGCGGGCAAGCGCATAGGTCATATAGTGATGATGGGGATCGGAGAGCCTCTTGATAACTACGATAATGTGATAAAATTCCTCAGGTTGGTTAACCATCCGGATGGACTTAATATCGGCTTCAGGAATATCTCCCTTTCTACCAGTGGCATAATTCCCGGAATTATAAAGCTTTCAAAGGAAGGCATTCCTCTGACTCTTTCCATATCCCTTCATGCACCCAATGACGAGATCAGGAACAAGCTTATGCCTGTCAATAAGAAGTATTCTATTGACAAATTACTTGAGGCATGTAATATATATACAGAGGTGACAAAAAGGAGGATCACCTTCGAATATGCTTTGATTTCAGGAGTCAATGATTCCGACGACAATGCTTTGGAACTGGCGCGTAAGATTAAAGGCATGCTGTGTCATGTGAATCTGATACCCGTAAATACGGTTGCCGGTGTTGATTTTAGGAAAAGTGGCCGGGAGAGGATAGAGCATTTTAAAAATCTGCTTCAAAGGCATGGCATTGAGGCGACGGTCAGGCGTGAACTGGGCAGTGATATAAACGCCGCTTGTGGTCAACTGCGCAGAAGCATAATGGAAGAAAGAAACAAAAATTGATTTTCACATAGAGTAAACAGCTATAACCAACAGGAAAAACATCAGAAAAATTCCATACAGGTACGAATAATATAAATATATATCAATTATTGCAGAGTTTGCACAAAAGGACGTGCTATTCCACTCATCATAAGTTTAATGATATATGCCCGTTTATGCGTGCCTATTTGAAAATTTTGCTTCCAGAATTTCCTAGTGTATAGCTTTTTGGAGAGTGGTAAAATGAGGTTTGCTGTAAAAACAGATAAAGGCATGGTTAGAGAGATTAATGAGGACAGCTACAATATTATAGCAGGTTACTCCGATATACCGGATACCTTTATTGTTGCCGATGGCATGGGTGGTCATAATTCCGGTGAAGTGGCCAGCAAAATGGCTGTTGATTTTGTAAGCGGCGAGGTTATGAAATTTTCCAGCGCCTTGAAAGAAAAAGAGGATATCCTGAATTACATCACAAGCATAATGGAAAAGGCAAATTCCGTAGTTTACGCATCTTCGCTGCAAAATGAAATGAATTCCGGAATGGGTACCACATTGATCATGGCTGTTATACATAATGGCATGCTTTATGTCGGACATATAGGAGATAGCAGAGTGTATCTGTTAAGAAAGGATGAAATGCGGCAGATAACCACCGATCATTCCTACATAGAGGAGCTCATAAAAACAGGGTCTCTCACCAGGGAGGAAGCCCAGTATCATCCGAAAAAGAATGTAATAACGAGAGCTTTGGGATGTTCGGAATACATAAAAGTCGATACATATTTGTCGGATATACAGGAAGGCGATACTTTAATTATTTGCACCGACGGCCTGACAAATATGTTGAATGAAGATGAGATTAAGAGGATAGTTACAAGCACCGACGATATAGATGCAGCATGTGATGAGCTTGTCAGAAAAACAAATGAGTACGGAGGCATTGATAATGTCACCGTTATTCTGATCAAAAACATATGAGCGAAAGGCTGGAAGAAAGCAACATATTTCAGGTTAAATTGAAAATGAAGGTTAGGTGTTTTTATGGAAAGTCAAATCCTGGGAAATAGATATGAACTGATAGAAAAATTGGGCGGAGGCGGTATGTCCGTTGTATACAAGGCCAGATGCAGCTTGCTTAACAGGTTTGTTGCTGTTAAAATCCTGAGGCCTGATTTCACAAACGACGAGGAGTTTGTAAAAAGGTTCAGAATAGAAGCACAATCGGCTGCCAGCCTGTCCCATCCTAATATTGTGCCGATATATGATGTCGGAAATGAGGGAGATATATATTACATCATCATGGAATGTGTGGATGGCATCACCCTCAAGGAGTATATTAATGAAAAGGGAAGGCTGCCCTGGGAAGAAGCGGTGAACATTGCCATCCAGATATGTTCAGCTATTAAGCATGCCCATAAAAGTCATATTGTCCACCGGGATATAAAACCTCATAATATCCTGCTTACAAAAGAGGGAATAGCAAAGGTTACGGATTTCGGCATAGCGAGAGCCGTTACTTCTTCTACAATAACCATGTCCGGGAACACCATCGGATCGGTGCACTATTTTTCACCGGAGCAGGCCAGGGGAGGATATACGGATGAAAAATCCGATTTGTATTCCCTAGGGGTGGTATTATATGAGATGGTGACAGGAAGGGTGCCCTTTGATGGAGACACCCCTATAGCTGTAGCATTGAAGCATATCCAGGAAAAGCCCAAACCTCCTATAGAGATAAATACCGGTATTCCGGCCGGATTAAATGATATTATCATGAGAGCCATGGAGAAGGACCAGAACCTTAGATATCAGACCGCGCATGAGTTCCTGCAGGATCTATACATGATAGCTAATGACCCAAGCAAGAGATTTGCGGGTGCAGGCGCAGTCGGGGATAGCCCTACAATAAGGGTAAAGGCTGTTAGTGAGGAGGATGTTATGAGCGCCCAAAGGACTACCAAAAAGAATGATGCCAAAAAAGGCAAGGACAACAAGGATAGGGCAACTTATTGGGCTGCCGGCATTATTTCGGTCATCATAATCGCCATATTTGCTTATATTGGATACAGGATTGTGATGCCTTCCTTGATGACGGAGAAAAAAGATTTTATAGTAGGCAATTATGTGGGAAAGAATATAGAAGAAGTTGAGGAAGAACTGACGCTGGCAGGAATCTATTATGAGACCAAGGAAGAATACAGCGATACCGTAGATAAAGGAATAATAATAGACCAGAGCATAGATGAGGGTAAGCCTCTCAATCCCGGGAATTATACTCCCCTTGTGCTTACGGTGAGCAAGGGAGAAGAGCTTATAGAAATACAGAACCTGAGAAACAAGGAGCGTCGTGAAGCGGAAGCGATAATAAGGGATCTTGACCTGGTGCCGGAAATACAGGAACAGTTTGATGAGGATGTTCCTATTGACAGAGTTATAAAGACAGACCCCGGTCCGGACAATAAAGTAAAAAAAGGAACCACTGTAATGATTTATGTCAGTAAGGGACCGGAGATAAAAATGACTAAAGTGCCTAAGCTTATAGGGAAGACGATGATGGAAGCAAAGAAGCTCCTGACGGATGCCAACCTGAAGATGGGAAAGATACTGCCGGAAGAGAGCAGCAATTACGTGGATAAAATAGTTGATCAATTCCCGGCTGCAGGTGAGGAAGTAAAAGAAGGTACTGCTGTGGATATCACCTTCGAAGAGAAGAAACCTGCTGAACCGGTGGCGAAAACGTTGACCGTGCCCTTAGCCGATCCTGACGATTACGGTGATGTGATCAAGGTGTACATAGAAGCGATACCTTCGGATACTAATAAGGCACAGGTTGTTATGAACAAGAATGTTAACAAAGAGGAGTTTCCTCTGAATATTGAGATACCTGTACCGGAGGGTGGTTATACCAAAATACGGATTTATTTTGATGACATCCTTTATAATGTTATAGATTATCCATATCAGGGTGTAATTCAGCCTCAAGGCCATTCAGAAGATCAGACTCAGGATCAGGAACAGGAACAGGATCAGGATCAGGAGGGAGCACATTAATTTGTCTACGGGCACTATAATAAGGGGAATTGGCGGTTTTTACTATGTAAAAGCCAATGGGAAAGTTTATGAGTGCAAGGCAAGGGGTGTTTTCCGGAAAAATGAAGTGACGCCCCTTCCAGGAGACAGAGTTGTAATATCGGTTATTGATGAATCAAAACTGACGGCTTCCATTGATGAGATACTGGCAAGGAGTTCGCAGCTTATAAGGCCTGCAGTTGCCAATGTGGACCAGCTTGTTGCAGTTATAGCTGCCAAATCGCCTTCTCCGGATTTCATGCTGCTGGACAAACTGCTTGTAACTGCCGAAGCGAAAGGTATCGTACCGGTCATTTGCATAAATAAGATCGACCTGGACGCAGAAAATAATTATGTCAGGATAATCGAAGCCTATGAGAAAACAGGGTATAAGATTATTGCCCTGAGTTCCAAGCTCAATATTGGGATCGATAACTTAAGGGAAGTTTTATGTGGGCATCTGACCACTTTTGCGGGCCAGTCGGGGGTAGGCAAGTCAACCATACTTAACAATATAATGAAATATAGTGTCATGCAAACAGGAGAGATAAGCGAAAAGATAGAAAGAGGCAGGCATACCACCAGGCATGCGGAGCTGGTAGAGCTGGACAGCGGTGGTTACATTGTGGATACGCCTGGCTTCAGCTCTTTCGAGCTGGCAGATATTAAATATAACGAGCTCCCGTACTTGTATCCCGAATTTGCTGAACACATGGATAAATGTAAGTTTACAGGCTGCAGCCATATCAGCGAGCCGGGGTGCGGTGTGAAGGATGCGGTAGAAAGAGGACTTGTAAGCAGGGAAAGGTATGGAAGGTATGTCCGGTTATACAATGAGTTAAAATCCATAGATCCCTATAAGGATAAGGGTAAAAAGCAAAAAAAAGAAGCTAAAGAAGCAAAATAAGATAAAAAAGATAAGGCCAGGTAAAGCATGGTCTATCAATATGGCTTTATACATAGTGATTTATGCAACAGAATTAAATTTGATTGTAAGGAAGTGGGCTGAGTGATAAAAATTGCTCCCTCCCTGCTGTCATCAGATTTTTCAAAGCTGGGAGAGGAAATACTTAAGGTAGAAAAATCAGGTGCGGACCTCATACACATAGACGTAATGGATGGACATTTTGTACCAAATATTACCATAGGGCCGCCGGTTATAAAGATGCTGAGGAAGGTGACAACCCTTCCTTTTGATGTACACCTCATGATAGATAATGCAGAAAAGTATATCGATGATTTTATAGATGCAGGAGCGGACATAATATCCGTTCATGTGGAGGCAAATCCTCATTTGAACCGCGTCATTCAGAAAATCAAGCAAAGGAATAAAAAAGCAGCAGCTGTGCTTAATCCGGCTACATCCCTGTCGTCACTGGATTGGATTCTGGAGGATTTGGACATGGTGCTGCTGATGACAGTGAATCCTGGCTTCGGAGGTCAGAAATACATAGAATCGAGCACGAGAAAGATAAGGAAGCTTAAGGAAATTATAACATCGAGACATCTGGACATTGATATAGAAGTGGACGGAGGAATCAGTCCGGATAATGTATATGAAGTGACAGAAGCCGGCGCCAATGTAATTGTTGCGGGATCGGCGGTGTTTGATGCTCCGGACGTGTCGGAGGTTATAAGCCAGCTGAGGCAGAAAGCAGCCCGATAGCTGGTGAAAAGTAAAAAGCTTTTCAGCGGTTTGATTTAAATTAGGAAGAAACAGATATCAAAGGGTAGAAGAAAGCCGGTGCTTTTGGGGATATTGGCATCGTAGTTGTCTGAACTGTGAGGCAGCGGTGCATCTTCGTGCATTTTTAGCAAACAACCATCACAGGGGGAATCTAAGATATCAAAAGCTGTAATAATATGCAACGGAAGCATTGAGGACTATTCATACTATAAAAAACATCTGGAGGCTGCCCAATTCATTATATGTGCCGACGGCGGCGCCACCCATGCTCTGAAATTCGGCATAAAGCCGGATGTACTCCTGGGGGATTTTGACTCGATACCGAAGGGGGACTTTGATTGTTTACTGGAGCAGGGGGTGGAGATAGTAAAATACCCCTCCGAAAAAGATATGACCGATGCTGAAATCGCTGCAGAGCTGGCGATGGAAAAAGGGTATGATGAAATAGTATTCATTGGCGCTACGGGTACCAGACTGGATCATTCCCTCTCCAATATCATGATGCTAAAATCCTTGTTGGAGCGTGGTGTAAAGGGTATCATAGTCAATGAGCATAATGAAGTCATGGTTATCGATAAGCATGTGACCCTTATCAGGGAAGAAAACTATAAGGTTACCCTGCTTCCTTTGACTGAAATAGTGGAAGGGGTCAGCACAAAGGGACTTTATTATGAATTGAAGGATGCAACCCTGAAAATGGGTTCGAGCCTTGGAGTGAGCAACGAGTTTTCCGAAGATGCGGCGGAAGTGACGATAAAAAAAGGATTGATGCTGGTGATTAAAGCCAGGGATTAAGAAGGAGTGCTTCCATTATCAGCCGAGTTCATTTCTAAATTAACTCATCGTGCTGCCATTTTTTAAGCATAGATTCCAAGTCCAACATCTACCTGGCACAGTAAATTAAACTTATAGCTTATATGACAAAAACAGCAGCTTTTTTAGCTGCTGTTTTTTGAACAAATCTGCTCATATGCCAATCCTTTGTGTCTGAAACCTTCCAAACAAAGATTATGTCCAGCTGGCTTTATTTGAAATACTCCTTTGCAAGGGCTTCAAAGGCCGGCAGTGAATTTTCGATCGTTTCAAGGCTTATGCAGTAGGACAGCCTTACATGGCCGGGGAAGCCGAATCCGGTTCCGGGTACCAGGAGAAGGTTGTATTTCAAAGCATGGTTTACAAACTCAACATCATCATCTATTGGAGTTTTGGGAAAAAGGTAAAAGGCTCCTTGCGGTTTAACACAGCTAAATCCAAGGCTGACCAGCTTATTATACAGTATATCCCTCTTTTTCCTGTAGGATTCAATATCAACGGCCTCATCGAGGCTTTCGGCGATAACCTTCTGCATAAGGGAAGGAGCGTTGACAAAGCCCAGGACACGGTTGGAGTATATCATCGCATTAATCAGCAAGTCCACATCCTTTATATTGGGGCTTGCTGCTATATATCCTATCCTTTCGCCCGGCAGCGCCAGCGATTTGCTGAAGGAATTTACTATTATGGCATTTTTGAATATCCTGAGAATCCCTGGAACCTTAACCCCGTCATATACTATCTTGGCATAGGGCTCGTCGGAAAGAACAAAGATTTCGGTGCCGAATTCCTTCCCTTTTTGCTCCAGCACATCTGCCAGCTTTTTGAGGATTTCCTCGCTGTATATAACCCCTGTAGGGTTATTGGGAGAATTGAGTATGATCGCCTTTGTAGCAGGAGTGATGGCCTTTTCTATCGCATCTATGTCGGGTTCAAAATCACCAGAATTGGTTTTTACAACGACAGGCTTGCCTCCGCAATTGTCTATATAAAAGAGATATTCTACGAAGTAGGGGGCGAGGACAATAACCTCCTCATCAGGGTTCAATATGGACTTAAGCACAACATTAAGGGCTCCGGCAGCACCAACTGTCATTATTATATTGTTAAAGGGCACTTCCATGCCGTTTTCCCTGCTTATGTATTCTGCTACCTTCCGACGCACATCGGTATGTCCGGCATTGCTCATATACCTGTGCAATCCCGGCTCATTGCTTTCCACCAGATTTTTAAGGGTTTGCCGTACTTTCATGGGAGGCTCTATATCAGGATTCCCTATGCTGAAATCATAAACCTTGTCTGCTCCATATATTTTGCGAAGCTTTTCACCTTGCTCAAACATAGCCCTGATCCATGATGATTTGCTTAGATTCTCCACAACCTTTTTAGAAAACACAAAAACCACTCCTTTATCTAATATATTTATTTATGGTATAAGCTCTCGCAGCTCTCATTATGTTTATATTCAATTCATACCGGTTCTGAGTTTTTCTATTATGCTCTCATCCGGAGTTATATTGATTGTTTTGTAGTTTTCATATATGACCATTCCGGGTTTTGCTCCCCCGGGTTTTTTTACATGTTTTACATTGGTATAATCTACAGGCACATTGGAGGACATTTTCGCCTTGCTGTGATATGCAGCGAGGGCTGCCGCCTCCATCAATGTCCTTTCCGGTATATCCTGGCGGCTCTTTTTTATGATAACATGGGAGCCGGGAATATTTTTCGTATGAAGCCATATATCATTGGGTGATGCCAGCCTGAGCGTCAGGTAGTCGTTCTGCTTGTTATTTTTCCCTACATAAATGTCAATACCGTCACTGGATTTAAAATGCAGAGGAGATGTGGAGGCATCCTTCCCTTTGGTATTAGCCTTTTTCCTGAGGGACATATACCCCTGCTCAGCCAGCTCATTCCTTATCTCATCAATTTCCTGCGGGCTTGTGCAGTTCTCCAGCATCTGAAGCACACTCTCCAGATATTCCAGTTCCCGGAGGCTTTCTTCCAGCTGCTTGCTGGTATTGAGGTAGGTGCTTTTGGCTTTGGTGTACTGCCTGTAATACTTCTGTGCGTTCTGCTGGGCAGTCAGGTTTTCATCCAGAGGGATTTCCACATATTCTCCTTTTTCGCTGTAATAGTTTTGCAGGGACACGCTTTTGGCATTTTCAGGTATGCAGTAGATATTGGCTGTGATCAGTTCGCCAAAAAGCCTGAGCTTTTCCCTGTCGGCGACATCTCTCAGAGTATCCTGCTGTATGGCAATCTTCTTGTTGCATCGGTCAATGCTGTTATTAAGCACTTTGATGATATCGGATTTTTTCTGCTTGAGATGCTCGATTCTGTCCTTTGTGGAGTAATACATGTCCAAAACCTGACTCATTGACGGCAGATATTTTGCATTTTGCCAGTGGGTGATCTTAAGGCAGTGAAAGTCCGCAGGTTCAGACTCAAATCCCTGCTTTTCTCCCAGGAGTATGCAGGGATAAAACTCATCGTGGGCTGCAGGATATATAATATCGGCCAGGGCGGTTTTCAAACGGTTCAAAGCATCCTCGCCGAGTTCCGAAGCAGGCATTTTGCCTTCTACTCCCGCGCGGAAGCATACTTCTCTGCACAAAAGAGGACTGAAGCCTTTTATTCCGTTCAATAGGTATTTTTCAATGTTCATGCCGGAATTTACGGCAGAATTTATGAACTGCTCGACGTCCAGACCTTCCGGACTTTGCTTGTCCTGTGAAGGAGGCAGAACATAAGGCCTTGCAGGCATAACTTCCCTGACTCTGCTTATATCAGAGTCCACGTGCTTTATGGAATCCAGGATTTTATCTTCATTGTTGGTCAAAATAATGTTGCTGTGGCGTCCCATGATTTCTATGATCAATTTTTTTTCCAGCATGTCTCCCAGTTCGTTTACCGATTCTATGCGCAGGACGACTATTCTTTCATAATCCATGAAGTTTACGTCAATAATTCTACCTCCGGAAATATGCTTTCTCAAAAACATGCAAAATACGGGAGGAACAGCCGGATTATCCTTTACCGTGTTGGTTAAATGAATTCTTGGGTAATTTACGCTGGCGCTAAGCAAAAGCCTGAGATTCTGGCCTTTTGCTCTTATATTCAGTATGATCTCATCCGCTTCGGGCTGAAATATTTTTTCTATACGTCCTCCGGGAAGCATATCCGATAACTCACGGACAATGCATTTAGTTACAACCCCATCAAAAGGCACGGTTCCACCCCTTCTCCAAACAAATATATGTAATTTCGATGTTATACTAAGATAGTATACCATGTTATATAAAGGTTATCAAAGTGTAATAAAACAGTAAAGTTCATGGAAATACCCCGGGAATATGCATGTTACAAGAAGGATTCGGGCATTGCAGGCAATTGGATGCTTCCTGCATATGGAAATAAATGTAATTTACTATGCAGGATTTTCTTGTTACAAGTAGAATAAGTATATATGGATAATATAACCAGTTTGACAAGAAAATAGCATAAATTGCAGCAGAAAATTTTTATGTGAAGTAGGTATGGATATGAAAGGAAAGCAAAAAATTGTTTTAAGAGTTATATTTGTATCATTTATCCCGGTCTTACTCAATTATCTTGCAAAATCAGAGAATTGCCTGGATGATTTACAAAAAAGCGGTTTCATAGGCCAAAATATAAACATTCGTCTATGGAAGGATATTTTCCTGTTAATTTCCGCTCTATTTACAACCATATTCTTAAGCATAAAGCTTGCCTGTTTGGAAGCCAATCAAAAAATTATTGCCAATCAGAGGGAATCGTTAATAAAATATAATAAGGAAATTTTCTTTAAAGCACTGGGCAATAAACTGATGACAACCGATAAAAATATAAATGTTAGAATATTTGTACAAAAGAAGGGAATATTATTACATGTAAAAAAAATACTTGCAAAAATTACTAATGGATATATACAATATAAGGAGATATTTACGATTAGAAATATCGAAGGACTGGCGGATACCGGAATTACCAAAAACCTGTCCTTTGAGGTTTGTCCCGAACCTCAGGGTCTGGTTGGACAATGCTACAAGTTACGCACAATAATATTTGAGGATAACTTTAAAAGAAATTGTATAAACTATAATATTACAGAATATCAGAAAAGCAAATTGAACGACATTGAATTTTGGCTTTGCGCACCTATTTTTAATGAAAAGGGAGAGATAATTTCGATAGTATCTTTTGATAGTGCACAAAAGGTAAATATATCGAAAGCCAATAAATCAGTATGGATAGATATGGTTACAAATTACTGTCAATTTTTGTACGAGTATTTGCCGGAATTGTTTGGGTAGGGGGTAACTATTAGAATGAGACTTTTGCTTAAAAGGATGCATAAGAGAGCTAACAGAAATAAAACTGAGAAATTTATGACGGATCTTGGTATTACAGCTTTTTATGAGAAATCGGACAAAAAGAGCAAGAATGAAATGAACCAGCAAGCACTTTTGGATGAAAAGGAAAAATCCTCGAAACAGTGCATAGAAAAAAGCATCACGATCACTAACTTAAGCACTAAGGCCGGGTTATTAAGTGAAGGATCAAATATAATATAACCTTATAGGCTTAAATTTCATTAACTTGCGCGAATAAAGCAGCTTTTATAGCTGCTTTATTTGTGCTTTCTATGAGGAATTGTTCTTCCGCATGCCGGTGTCAGGACGGCTTAATGCCCAAATAGCAAAGAAGAAACAGACAATGGCCAAAAAAAGACATGTTGCGTGAAGAGGCAACATATCTTACAATAAAGATAAACGGTTTAAGCAATAATATGAGAAATCATGCTTGGAATATTAGAAATATTGCGTTGAAAAGCATATAATAAAACAGCTGGATTTTAATTAATAAGCTGCCAAATTGAAGGGATTTCAAAACCTCAATCAAAGATAGCTTAATAAATGATGCATGCTGCCGGAATTTCAAGCCGTTTTTGGGAGTGATAACATGGTTATAGGTATCTGTAGGATTGTTTTATCAATAGATGAAGCTTTCTCCCTCAAAGAGAAAAGGCATATTGTCAAAAGCATAACAGAAAGATTGAAATCAAGGTTCAATGCCTCGGTGGCTGAGGTTGGGCTTAATGATATATGGAAAAATTCCGTAATTGGAATAGCCTGCGTATCCAACGAAGCGGCGCATGCAGACAGAATGATGTCCGGTATGGTGAACTTCGTAGAAAATGACGGCAGGGCGGAAATAATAGATTACAGCACCGAGCTTATACATGTGGATTAGGCACAATATCAATGGATTATATTCAAGGGTACTGAATTAATACCGGCAAATTTACGATAAAATTGCAAGATGCCTTTTATATTTTTTCTTTACTTCTGCTGCGGTCATTCGAAGGGTTGCTGGCGTTTAGGCAATATATTTCGGAGCCTTGACATTTAAAATTTCCAGGAGTAATATTAAGGTAATACGGGGGATTAACTCAGTGGGAGAGTGCTACCTTCACACGGTAGAAGTCGTTGGTTCGAATCCAACATTCCCCACCAGACAAAGGGGCATTGGCTCAGCTGGGAGAGCATCGCGTTCGCAACGCGGGGGTCAGGGGTTCAAGTCCCCTATGCTCCACCATTTACCCGATAAATATCCTATAATCATTTCTATTTCCAGTCTATTTCCGGTGTTCACAGCAAATTTTTACCTCTATATGTAATCTTTTTATTTTCTACTTTTGGTTGCATAAATATTGCGTATGCATATCCGTCATTCAATACAAGTAGAAAGCTAATTCAACCACTATTTGATTGACCGGCATATAAATAGATGATATTTTTTAAATGGCAGCGCCCTTGGCTGCAAAGTAATATATGAATTTTGGGGAGTGAAGTAATAATGCTGGATATGAAGAAAGTAGGCGCATACATATCAGCCCTTCGTAAACAAAAGGACATGACACAAGTTGAACTGGCTGATATGCTCAATGTAAGTCACTAGGCAGTATCCAAATGGGAAAGAGGAGAATCAATGCCTGATATCGGTACATTGCCAAAGCTTAGCGAGATATTTAATAAGAGCATTGACGATATTCTTGCCGGCGGTGAACATCCCTCAAATAAAGAACGGGAGAAGGGCAGGGTGATAGCACGACTTGCCCAAAACAGGCTGAATGAGGTCAAGGAAATGATTAACAGCGGTGATATAGAAGTTCAGTCTGTTGTTGATATAGCCCCAATACTTAAGCCCAGTATGGTAGATGAGATAGTACAGGAAGCAAACGAAATAGGCATTGAGCAGCTTTATTCACTTGCACCGTTTTTAAGCAGCGATACCCTCAGTAAAATAGCAGATCGTGTCATCGACAAGTCCGTGGATGCACATTACATT
>ENA-OWPA01000417-OWPA01000417.1-bioreactor-metagenome-genome-assembly--contig:-NODE-417-length-59916-cov-13.084076_pt1 | contig 59916 bp, 43 predicted proteins | sample MGYA00238139_ERZ651803 | MGnify/ENA primary metagenome ERZ651803 (study PRJEB26909, sample SAMN07631231) | bioreactor metagenome | isolation source: Switchgrass digestor | place: USA: Dartmouth...
TTTAAATTTACTATTGCTTTCTAAGTGAAGTGCATTTAAACTAGACATAAGGGTTTCTCCTTTGCTGATTTGTATGTCTGCTAAACTTCATTTTAGCAAAGCTGAGACCCTTTTTCTATAGTTTAGTTTCACTTTTTGAGTGAAAGCAATAAGATGATGAAAATATAGTAATTATGCAGTGCCAGGCACTGTTGTATATGTTACGATGAATAATTCAGGATTATTATTACATTTACAATTTTACTATAATGTCGGAGATTAGGAGGATCATGTTGGAGTATACAAATTGCTGGTTGCAGTATGAAAAAATATCGGATGCCAACCATAAGAATATAAAAGTTTATGCCACTGCTGAAGGCAAGATTATTAACAGTGCAATTAAGGAATTGGCCACAGCTTTTGATATGATGTATAGCCGACATTTGGAGCCGGTCTTTGGAGAGGAGCCAAAGTTTGATGAAAAAGCCGTTGCCTCCTCGGTGGTGCTCAGGCTCGATCCGGATTTTAAGCTTGGCAAGGAGGCCTTCAGAATTAATTGCGTCAGCGGCCGCTGTGTGGTGTCGGCTGGGGAGCAGGCAGGCCTTCTTTACGGAGTATTTACCCTTATCCGGAATCTGAGACTGCAGAGGGTTTATGACTATGACAAATGGAGCTTTACGCTTGAGCAGAAGCCGTCCAATCCTATCAGAATGCTTGATCATTGGGATAATATGGACGGAAGTATAGAAAGAGGCTATTCCGGCAACTCCTTCTTCTTTGAGAAGGATGAGATCATTATAAATGAGCGTACCTATGCCTACGCCCGGCTGGCGGCTTCAGTGGGAATTAATGCGGTAGCAATCAATAATGTGAATGTCAGGGGTATGGCTACCTGGCTAATATCGGACAAATATTACGATAAGCTAAGGAGCCTGTCCGAGATATTCGGATCATACGGAATTAAGCTTTACCTCAGCATTAATTTTGCCGCTCCTATAGAGATGGGCGGGCTGGATACATCCGACCCCTGCGATGAAAGGGTTAAGGAATGGTGGAAAAATAAGGCTAAGGAGATATGGCGGCATATTCCCGAATTCGGTGGTTTTCTTGTAAAGGCAGATTCAGAGGGCAGGCCCGGCCCCTTCACCTATGGCAGAAGCCATGCCGAGGGTGCCAATATGCTTGCGGACGCCGTCAGGCCCTTCGGAGGGCTGGTAATATGGCGATGCTTCGTTTACAATTGTCAGCAGGACTGGAGAGATTTAAAAACTGATCGGGCAAGGGCCGGCTATGACAATTTTATGCCGCTTGACGGCTTGTTCGCCGACAATGTTATACTGCAGATTAAAAACGGACCGATGGATTTCCAGGTAAGGGAACCGGTATCACCCCTGTTCGGCGGCCTGAAAAAGACAAATGCAATGCTGGAGCTGCAGATAGCCCAGGAATATACCGGTCAGCAAAGGCATGTATGCTATCTGCTTCCATGGTTTAAGGAAATACTTGATTTTAAGACCTACTGCGGCAGGGAGCCTGACACCGTAGCCGATATAGTCGGCGGAAGGACATACAACAACACTAACTGCGGTATTGTTGCCGTATCCAATACCGGCAATGATAAGAACTGGACCGGGCATGATTTGGCCGCTGCCAACTGGTACGGCTTCGGCAGGCTCGCCTTTGATACAGGCCTGAGCGCAGAAGAGATAGCAAGGGAATGGATAATACAAACCTTCGGATATAACGAAAAGGTTATGGAAAATGTTCTGGAGATTTTAATGAGGTCATGGCCTGCTTATGAAAAATACACATCACCCCTGGGCATAGGCTGGATGGTTAAGCCTAATCATCACTACGGACCTGATGTGGACGGATATGAATATGACAGATGGGGAACCTATCACAGGGCAAATCACAAGGCCATAGGGGTGGATCGTACACCTGCAGGTACAGGCTACACTCAGCAATATAATGAGCCGCTTGCTTCGATTTATGCTGATAAAAGGACCTGTCCCCAGGAGCTGCTCCTATTCTTCCACCGTCTGGAGTATGATTATATTCTTCCTTCCGGCAAAACGGTAATTCAGCATATATATGACACCCATTTTGAAGGGGCTGATGAGGCGGCCCGCTTCCTGGATTTATGGAGGGAGCTAGAGGGCCTGATTGAGGATGAGGCTTTCAAAAGAGTTGAAATGCGGCTTATCCATCAAAAGGAGCATGCGAAGGAATGGCGGGACGTAGTAAATTCATATTTTTACAGAATATCGGGAATTGAAGACGAGAAGGGACGTCCCCTCTATTAGCTGTTTGCAGCAAGCAGTCAGGCTGGGACTGCATATTCTCAAAAGCTTTGGAAATGTTAATAAAAAAATGTGCGCCTTTCGGGCGCACATTTGCTTTAATTGCCTGAAATTTCTGATTCTATTTCATCTTTCTGATTTTCTTTGCTGACCAGCCTATTCTGACTGGGGCAGACTTTCATTAGTGACATCGGCCTCTGACAAGGGAGCCCGTTTGAACTGCTTGGCATTATACATACTGCGATATGCACTGGGGGTACACTTTTTGATGGCACGGAAATTGCGGTTAAAGGTTGCAAGGCTGTTAAAGCCGCTTTGCATGGCCACCTCGACTATTGAAAGGTTAGGATCACACAGCAGGCGTTCCGCATGCATAATACGCCTTTTCATAAGATACTCATAATATGTAACTCCGGAAAATTCATAAAAGAGTCTTGAAAAATGATATTTGCTGAAGCCGGCCATTGCTGCAAGCTTATCTACGGTAATATCCTCGGTGCAATGCTCATTGATATATTTGCATACACTTAAAAACTTATCAATATATTGGTGCTGCTTATTCCTCCTTATGGAGGAGATGCTTCTGTCGCGGCCTAAGCAGTTTCTTCCTATTATTACAAAAAAGCTTAAAAACAAGGAGTAAATAGAAGCCTGGCACAACGGAGCCCGGCGGAAATACTCATCTGTGATTTTCTTTAATATATCAGCCAGCTGCTTATGGCAGGCATCTGCTTCCTGTCTTACAACGATGCAGGGGTAAAAGCTGTTACTGATGGATTCAAGGCCGTTCATACTGCTAAGAATGGAATTGTCAACAAGGATAATAAGGCGTTTGCCGCTTGGCGGTGCATATAATTCATGAATTTCACCTGAGGGAATCATGATTATGTCGCCCGGGTTTATAACATATTTAATTTTATCAATAACTATGGTATATTCATTTTCCAATGCCATGATAATTTCGATATCCGTATGCCAGTGCATAGGATAATCTTCAACCTCTTTGTTGATATACAGGCGGAGATTTAGATCGTCCGCATGATCTACTATTTCCCGCGTTCCAATCAGTTTTTCAATCATTTTGCTTCTTTACCTCCACACTGTTGAAAAAATAACCAGCTAAAAGCTATAAGCTGTCTGACTTATCAAATATTGCACTATGAAAATGAATAAAAAGAATCATGTATTGCTTTCTTATTGTACAAATATTGCTATTTATGTACAGTTTCAACAATAATTATTGCTATATTATAAATGATTATTGTTAATTTGTAAATGCTTTCGAGTCAGGAATAGGTTGCTATAAGCTTAATTTATAGCAATATTTGCACATCGATTAGCAATAGACAAGAAGAAATAGGTCTTTATATATGATATAAATTCTTATATGACAATAGTTATCAGCTTCCTGACGGTATTTATCATCAGCCTGACAATTATTGTTGCATTATAATTATTATTAATATCCTGAAATTGGAGTTTATGCTGTTGACAGGATAGATAAGGAGGGGCGTTATGGTTGATCTTAAGGATAACAGGAAAAAGATCGAAGAGTATAAAGCCAGGGCTAAAGAGCTGGTAAGCAAGATGACTCTGGAAGAGAAGTGTCATCAGATGCTTCACTGGGCACCGGCAATAGAAAGGCTGGGCGTAAAAAGCTACAACTGGTGGAACGAAGCGCTTCACGGCGTTGCAAGGGCAGGAGTTGCGACTGTTTTTCCGCAGGCAATAGGCCTTGCTGCAACCTTTGATCCGGATCTGATGGAGCAAGTAGGTGATGCGATTTCCACAGAAGGAAGAGCCAAATTCAACGTTCAGCAGAAGTATGGCGACACTGATATCTACAAAGGATTGACCTTCTGGTCTCCCAATGTTAATATTTTCAGAGATCCCAGGTGGGGAAGAGGGCATGAAACCTATGGTGAAGACCCTTATCTGACATCCCGCCTTGCAGTTAGATATATAAACGGGCTTCAGGGCCATAATCCGGATTATCTTAAAGCAGCTGCCTGTGCAAAGCATTTTGCTGTGCATTCGGGTCCTGAGGATCTGCGCCACAGCTTTAATGCGGTGGTATCAAAGAAGGATATGGCTGAAACTTATCTGCCTGCATTTGAAGCCTGTGTTAAGGAGGCAGGCGTTGAAACGGTAATGGGAGCCTATAACAGAACCAACGGCGAACCCTGCTGCGGAAGTGAATTTTTATTAAAGAAGACTTTACGGGGAAAATGGGGCTTTGACGGCCATGTGGTATCAGACTGCTGGGCTATCAAGGACTTCCATGAAAACCATAAGGTAACAGAAGGACCGCTGGAATCTGTGGCACTTGCTGTAAATATGGGCTGTGACTTAAATTGCGGCCATATCTTCCTTTATCTTGAAGAAGCCGTCAAACGAGGCCTTATTTCGGAGGATAAGATTACGACGGCGGTAGAGAGACTGTTTACCACAAGGATGAAGCTTGGCTTATTTGATGAACCGGATAAGGTTCCTTACAATACCTTGTCCTATGAAACAGTTGATTCAGAGGAAATGAGAAGGCTGAACCTTGACGTCGCAAAAAAGACGCTTGTGTTGCTTAAGAATGAGAATAATCTGCTTCCTTTGGATAAGAAAAAGATTAAGAGTATCGGAGTCATCGGCCCCAATGCCAACAACAGAAGAGCGCTGGTAGGCAATTATGAAGGCACGGCCTCCCGTTATATAACAGTGCTGGAAGGAATACAGGATTATCTTGGAGATGAGGTAAGAGTTTATTATTCGGAGGGCTGTCATCTCCATAAGAAAAAGGTCCAGGATCTTGGCATGGAGAATGACCGCATATCTGAGGTTAAGGCTGTATGTGAGATGAGTGATGTAATTATTGCCTGCATGGGCCTGGATTCCGGTCTTGAGGGTGAAGAAGGCGACCAGGGCAATCAGTATGCCAGCGGAGACAAGCCTGATTTGAACCTGCCGGGCCTGCAGGAGGAGGTTCTCAGGACCATATGCAGCTTCGGCAAGCCTGTGGTGCTGGTGCTGCTGTGTGGCAGCGCTCTGGCTATCAACTGGGCACAGGATAATGTTCCTGCAATTTTACTGGGTTGGTATCCGGGTGCTCAGGGAGGCAGGGCTATAGCCGAAGTTCTGTTTGGTGAGTATGCACCTGAAGGTAGGCTACCGATAACATTCTACAGATCTAGCGATGATCTTCCGGAATTTACCGACTATTCCATGGAGAACAGAACCTATCGCTATATAAAGACCAAGCCCCTGTATCCCTTCGGTTACGGTTTGTCATATGTGGATTTTAAGATAGATAATGTGAAGCTTGATACAGATATTGTCACCGAAAAAGGTATAGATATAAGCCTTGATGTTACAAATACAGGTGGCATGAAGGCAAGAGATACAATTCAGATATATGTCAAGGCTGAGAGGGAAGGTACTCCAAATGCCCAGCTAAAAGCATTTGCCAAGGTAGAGCTTGAGCCTGCGCAGACTAAAACCGTCAGGCTGCACCTTGGGCTTGAAGCCTTTGGTTTGTGTGATGATGACGGTAAGAGATGGGTCGAAGCCGGAGATTACAGTATATATGTTGGGGATTTACAGCCGGATGAAAGAAGCTTTGAGCTGACCGGCAAGGCTCCTGTAAGGATTTTTGTGAAGGCAAAAGAAAGGTTTAAGCTGGAGGATATTATCGACTGACCATATATTGTGACTGGGCTGAATATATGGGCTGGCTCAAGCCATTAGGCTTTGCGGCTCGAAGCAGATAAACTTACAGTAAAATACCCGGGATACGTGTTCTGACAAGATACACCTGTTTCCGGGTATTTATTTTCAGAAAGGACACTTTCAGGAAGTGATGTCCGTGCATTTTCTTTTTCAAATGGATATAGCTGTCCATTGGTAAATTGTTTGGTAATTTTTCCATATGAAATAATTACAAAAACTGTTAAGAGATAGTAAGTATTTTTAATTATTTTACAATATAAGATATGTACAAAATAAACAATCAATGTTATAATAGGCCTAAAGAATATGGATATATTTTATTAAATACAGACAAAAAAAGTTATATAAAATTACAAGCTCATCTTCAAAATAGCAATATTTGACCAGCAAATAGCAATACTCAAGAAGATGAGCTTATAGATATGTGTTATAAATAAATATAAATCTTATAAAAATGTCATATTTATTTATTAAATATGACTAACACTTTTTATCATGCTATGGCAACAGCAAGGTTTTAACATATTCTATAACAGGAGAGGTAAATATGAGATTGAAAAAGAAGTATGTCATAGGATTTATTGTGATTGCATTGCTGCTGGCTTGGGTTCTGGTACCCAAGAAGGATGTTGGCAACTATTCCGACAAATATGCAGGTGCAGAAAATCTTGACGCAGATGTTGAGGGTATGAGCGAAAGCTATACATACCTGAAATATCTGAAGGATCACTCTGATGCGCCTTATCCCGCGGATGATGTTTCCGTCAACATCACAGACTACATAAAGGGAGAAGGAGTCGAGGTCCTTCAGGAATATGAAGGAGTTCAGAATGTCCTTTATACTGACGAGGATTCTGATGTTGAATGGGAAGTTTATGTTCCTGAAGAGGGTATGTACAACATACATATGGAATATTACACCGTTAAAGCCCGTGGGGTTGAAATCGAAAGAAAGCTTTATATAAACGGTGAGATTCCGTTTTCAGGAGCAGACGCGCTTAATTTCTACAGAATATGGAAAGACAAAGGAGAAGTTGTCGTAGACAATCAGGGAAATGAAATCAGGCCTTCCCAGATTGATGTACCTTCCTGGACAGAAGCGTATTTCAAGGATGATTTGGGCTATTTTACAGAGCCCTATGCCTTTTATTTTAAGAAGGGAACAAATACAATCAGACTTGAAGGCGTAAATGAGCCGACAGTAATTAAATCACTGACTCTTAAAGCGATAAAAGAGAAGCCTACATATGCCGAGTACAAGGCAAGCTTGCCGAAGGTTGTTGCCTCTGAAGCAGCAAACAACTACAAGCAGGTAATACAGGGTGAGGATTCAACCTATCGTTCTTCACCTTCGCTGTATGCAATTTATGACAGATCATCACCGGCTACATCTCCTGCCAGTGTTGCTACGATCAAGCTGAATATGATTGGCGGCAATGCATGGAGAATAGCAGGCAACTGGATTGAGTGGGAATTTGAGGTTCCTGAGGATAACTATTACAACATAACCATTAAGGGCAGACAGAACTACAACCGTGGCTTCGTGTCAAACCGTGCTGTTTATATAGATGGAGAGATTCCCTTCAAGGAGCTTAGCAATATCAGCTTCAAGTACAGCAACAGATGGGAGAATTTAACCCTGTCTGATGAGAATGGTGAGCCCTATCAGATTTATCTGACAAAGGGCAAGCACACCATCCGTCTTGAGGTTACTCTTGGCGATTTGGGATTAATTCTTAATGAGATGAGCGCTACCGTAACAAACCTGAATGCAGTTTACAGAAAGATACTTGTTCTTACCGGCGCAAATCCTGACAGATACAGGGATTACCGTATAGCCCAGCAGTATCCTCAGGTAATGGTTGAAATGGAACGTGAAGCAAAGAGACTATATAAGATGGTTGATGATATAGTCGCATATTCAGGACAGAGATCAAACCAGGTTGCTCCGGCACTTAACCTTGCAAAGCAGCTGGATCGTTTCATTAAGAATCCGGACAGGATATCAAGAGAATTTGTTGCCTTCAAGAACAACATAAGTGCTTTGGGTACTTCCATTCTTACATTGAGCGAAGCACCTCTTGATATCGACCTGATTACCATAACAGGACCTAATGCACAGCCTGATGAGATTAACGAGTCCTTCCTGAACAGGGCTTTGCATGAAGTAAAATCCTTCTTTGCTACATTTGTTACCGATTACAATGCGATAGGCGATTTGCATGATACCAAGGAAGCTATAGAGGTATGGATGCTGGCAGGCCGTGACCAGAGTACAATATTAAAGTCCATGATAGATGATACCTTCACTCCAACCTCGGGTGTTAAGGTTAATGTTAAGCTGGTTGAAGCCGGTAACCTGCTTAATGCGGTATTGGCCGGCAAGGGACCTGATGTTGTGCTTAGCGTAGGTCAGAGTGAACCGGTTAACTATGCTCTTCGTGGAGCAGTCGAGGACCTTACGCAATTTTCGGATTTAAATGAGGTATTGAAGAACTTCCATCCAAGCGCATATGAGCCTTATCGCTTTGAGGGTGGCATATACGGATTGCCTGAAACCCAGACCTTCAATGTCCTGTTCTATAGAAAGGATATTTTGGAGCAGCTGGAGGTTGAAGTACCTCAGACATGGGATGATCTGATAGCAATACTTCCTACCATTCAGCAGAACAATATGGTTGTGGTTATGCCGTCTACCGAGGGTGTAATGACTAATACCAACGCCAACCTGAATGGAATTCTGGCTCTTCTGTACCAGTATGGTGGAAGACTGTATGATGATGAAGGCAAGAAGGTTCTGATTGACAATGAAAATGCTGTTAAGGCATTCGAAGTATATACTAAATTCTTTACATCATATAAGCTGCCTACTATTTATGATTTTCCGAACCTTTTCCGTTCGGGGCAATGCCCTATCGGTATTGTGGATTTCACCACTTATAACCAGCTGGCGGTATTTGCTCCTGAAATCAGAGGTTTGTGGGACTTCACACTGATACCTGGTGTTAAAAAGGAAGATGGTACTATAGACCGTTCATGCAATTCAGGCGGCGTTTGCGCAATGATACTGAAGCAGAAGGATGAAAAAATCAAGCAGAATTCATGGACCTTCCTGAAATGGTGGGTTAGCGAGGAGGCCCAGGTTCGTTTCGGCCAGGAGCTTGAAAGCGTAATGGGTGCAGCTGCAAGATATGCAACTGCCAATGTTAGGGCTTTTGAAAAGCTGAACTGGAACAAGGATCAGCTGGAAGTGCTCAATACCCAGAGAGAATGGGCTGTTGGCTACAGAGAAATTGCAGGTGGCTATTTTACCTCCAGACATATAACAAATGCGATTCGTAAGATTAACTACACAAATCAGGACGTTCGCGAAACAGTACTGGACTATGCGATTACAATAAACGAAGAAATCCAGAAGAAACGTCTTGAGTTTGGTTTGGATATCAGGTAAGGAGGGATAAGTTAAATGAGTTTACAAAGATATCTTGCCAGAAAAAGAGAGTTTAGAGCATATCAGTGGAAGATGGCAAAAAGATCAAAGGCTTGCTACCTTTTCCTGGCCCCTTATGGAATTCTATTTATAACGTTTTTTGTAGTACCGGTTATAACCTCATTATGTTTGAGCTTTACATACTATAACATACTTGAGCCTCCCAGGTTTATAGGACTGCAAAACTATATAAACCTCCTGCTTGCGGACGATGTATTCCTTATAGCAGTCAAGAATACCTTCCTGTTGGCTCTTATTACGGGACCGGTAGGCTATATATCGGCGTTCCTCTTTGCCTGGTTTATCAATGAGCTTCCTAGATATATCAGAGCAATAGCGATAGTAATGTTCTATGCGCCGTCGCTTTCGGCAAATATGTACCTGATGTGGGCATATTTGTTCTCAGGTGACGCATATGGACTTCTGAATGCGATTTTGATTGAATTAAACCTTATTCAGCAGCCGATTACATGGCTTACTAACCCTCAATATATGATGACGGTTGTTATAATCGTTTCCCTGTGGAGCAGCCTTGGTGCAGGCTTTTTGGCGCTGGTTGCAGGTTTGCAGGGCATAGACAAATCAATGTACGAAGCTGGCTTGATTGACGGCATTAAGAACCGCTGGCAGGAGCTGTGGTTTATAACCCTGCCCAATATGAAGAGCATGCTTATGTTCAGTGCCGTTATGTCGATTACATCAGCCTTCAACGTAGCCGATGTACCGATGGCCTTAACCGGCTTCCCCAGCACCGACTATGCTACCCATACGGTTGTATTGCACCTTATTGACTATGGCTCCATAAGATTTGAAATGGGATATGCTTCCGCGATAGCAACACTTCTGTTCTTTACCATGATCTTATGCAACAAGTTAATTCAGAAATTGCTGAGACGTGTAGGAACTTGAGGTAATATAAGAGGGAGAGAGTGAGACTATGAGGAAAAAAATACTTAAAAGGCGTAAGCCTAACCGTTCATGGGGCGGCGATTTCGGAATTTATACCTTTTTGGGCTTATTTGCCGCATTTATGGTACTTCCGATGATATATACGATAAATAGTGCTTTTAAGCCTATGGATGAGATATTCCTGTATCCTCCGAGGTTTTTCGTAAGAAACCCAACTATGGATAACTTCCAGGATTTACTTGTGTTGCTTGGAAAGTCGTGGGTTCCGTTTTCAAGATATCTCTTTAATACGGTATTTATAACAGTAGCGGGAACAGCCGGACATATAATCATCGCTTCCATGGGAGCCTTCGTTTTATCAAAATATAGATTCCCGGGAAGTTTGACCTTCTTCAGAGTAGTTGTAACAGCGCTTATGTTTAATGGCTATGTTACCTCAATTCCCAACTATCTCGTTATAGCCAAATTAGGTTGGGTAGATACGGTTTGGGCAGTAGTAATACCTGCGTTTGCAGCGCCTATGGGCTTGTTCCTTATGAAGCAGTACATGGATGCAAATATTCCGGATGTTTTGATTGAGGCTGCCAAGGTTGACGGAGCAAAGGAATGGGCGGTGTTTACCCATATTGCAATGCCGCTTGTTAAGCCAGCGTGGCTGACACTTATGATTTTCTCCGTTCAGAACCTTTGGAATGCAAGAGGCTCAACATTTATCTATTCCGAACAGTTAAAGACCCTGCCTTACGCATTAAGCCAGATAGCAGCAGCCGGAATAGCAAGAACAGGTGTAGCAGCTGCAGTATCAGTAGTAATGATGATTGTACCGGTAGCCACATTTATCATAGTTCAGAGTAATGTTATGGAGACTATGGCAACGTCTGGTATCAAGGATTAGGAGGAAACAATGAAAAGAAAAGGTATTATTTCAATTCTCTTATGCTTTGTGGTATTATTGCTGTCTCCCGATATAACAGTAAAGGCCAACATCAGTATTAAGGCACCATATACATATGTTTATGATTATTGGGTTGATGTCAGAGAATCTCCGAATGCATACGAAGCGGTTTATTTTGTCACCGGCGATGATTTGGGAGTAGGTGACTTTAAGGACCCGATGGGAATGTATGCAAAGGGTGACTATATATACATATGTGATACCGGAAATAACAGAATAGTAGTTGTAAAAAGAGAAGGCGACCAATTTACTGCGGTTGATGTTATATCAGAGTTTACCGGTGACAGTGAAGTATTGACCTTTAAATCGCCGCAGGACATCTTTGTCGCTGACAATGGTGATTTATATATTTGCGATACCGAGAACCAAAGAGTTGTTCATCTGAATTCCGAAAAGCAGCTAATTAAGCAGTTGATAAAACCGGTTGATGAGACTGTTGACCAGAACAGCGATTTCCTTCCCACCAAGGCTGTAGCCGACGTGGCCGGAAGAGTTTATGTTCTTGCCAAGAACTACAATAAGGGTTTTGTTCAGTATGACCCTGACGGAAGATTCACCGGCTTTATCGGGGCAAGTGAAGCAAAATTCAACCTGGCGGATTATATATGGAAGATGATTGCCACCAAGGAACAGAAGGCCAGGATGGTTCAGTTCGTTCCGACTGAATACAGCAATGTAGCCCTTGACAAGGATGGCTTTATATATTGTACCACTATGACATTTGACCGGTGGGAGCTGATGACAACAGCAAAGCCTATCAGAAAGCTTAATGCCCAGGGAACCGATATTCTGGTTAAAAACGGATGGGATCCGCCGGTAGGTGATTTGGACTGGCAGGATGCCGCAGGCTATAACGGCCCTTCCAGATTTATAGATATTACGGTTCTTGATAATGATGTTTACCTTGCACTTGATATGACAAGAAGCAGAATATTTGCATATGATGAACAGGGTAATCTGCTCTATGCCTTTGGAGGAGTAGGCAACAGACTGGGCTATATGCTGGGGCCTGTTGCAATTGATCATATGGGATATGATTTGGTGGTACTTGACCAGAGAACCCAGGCCTTCACGGTATTTACCCTTACCGAATATGGCAAATTAATAAACTCCGCCCTTGAAGAGTACAAGAAGGGCAATTATGACAAATCAGCCGAGTACTGGCAGCAGGTTTTGAAGCTTAATGGCAATTATGATTTGGCATACACAGGCATAGGTCGTTCACTTTTCAGACAGAAGAGATATAAGGAAGCTATGGAGTATTTTGAATATTCAAAGCAAAGAAAGCATTATTCAAAAGCCTTCCAGTTATACAGAAAGGAATGGATTGAAGAGCACATCGGTTGGATTGTCGGAATATTTATTGCCTTAATAGTTGTGCCGAATCTGGTTGAGTTTATTAAAAGGATAAAAAGAGAGGTGGATAGAGCTTGAAAATGCCCGCGTTTATAAATAAGGAAAAACTTCAGCATGTAGGGAAAACCTTGCGGTACTCCTTATATGTATGTACTCATCCGCTTGATGGTTATTGGGATCTCACGCATGAAAAGAGAGGTTCTGTTGCTGCAGCAAACATAATAATACTTCTGGCATTACTGACAAATTTACTGCAATACCAGTACGGAAATCCTATGATATACGGGTTTGTTCAGCTGCAGTATTTCAATGTCTATAAAGTCATAGCGGGATTTCTAGCTCCAATATTCATAGGAACTCTTGCCAACTGGGGCTTAACCACGCTGTTTGACGGTAAGGGTACAATGAAGGATGTTTATATGGCAATCGGCTATGCATTAACCCCATATGTTATTATAAATCTGCCATGTATTTTTATAAGCAATATATTGACTGTTGATGAGGGAGCATTTGTCTACTATGCAAATTCTGTATCAGCGGTATGGATGGGTGTGCTGATTGTCAGTGCGGTAATGCAGATACATGATTATACCATAACCAAAACCATCCTTACCCTGATAGCGACAGCGGTTGGAATGCTGGTTATAGTATTTGTCATCTTGCTATTCTTTAGTTTAATTTCGGATGCGGCTGCATATTTTATTTCTTTGTATAAAGAAATATCATACCGCTTCTACTAATAAGGAGGCTAGTGATGAGAAAATTATTAAAATTAGGCTTAATCCTTATGTCGTCTGTGCTATTGGTTGGATGCAGCCAGGAACAAAAAAAGAAAATAGAGATACCGACCTTTTCGTTTAATGCCGAAGAGAATCCTGAGCCCTTCGTACTGGAAAATGATAAGCTTAAATTTACTTTGTTTCCTGAAAATACTCATTTTGAAATATTGAATAAAGCAAATAATTCGGTATGGCGGTCGAATCCTGAAGATGCAGCTTATGACCCGATGGCTGATCCGACTAATATAAATTATATGCTGTCCACTCTTATATTTGAGTTTACAAACGATATCGGCGTTACTGTTACATATGGCAATTTTGAAAAGAGTATAGAAAAGGGAAATTACCAGATTACCAAAAATGGAGACACGATTGAGGTAGCTTATACTATCGGTGATGTGAAAAAGGTTTACCATATTCCACCTGCAATGCCTGAATCCAGAATGAATACTTATCTAGAAAAAATGGAATCAAGTGCGCAGAGAAAGGTTAAGACCTATTACCGCAGAATAGATCTGAATAACCTGCTTCCTACCGACGATCCGGATGAACTCAAGAAACAGTATCCTGAGCTGGAAACAGAAAGGGTATATGTGCTTCGTACGGATGTACAGAACCATATGAAGCTGCAGATGCAGGATTTCTTTGCAGCAGCAGGATATACCATTGAGGACTGGGAAGCAGATATGGCTAAGTATGCCAAGGAAGACACCGAAGAGCTGCCATATTTCAATATGTCAATAGTTTATCGTCTTGAAGAAGATGAGCTTGTAGTAGAGGTTCCATATGATAAAATGATTTGGAAGGAAGAATTCCCTATTACAAGAGTTAAGGTATTACCCTATTTTGGTGCCGGAAGCACCAGTGATGAGGGCTACCTGATGGTTCCTGAAGGCGCGGGTGCTGTTATTAACTTCAATAACGGCAAGAGCGAGCAAAATGGTTACTATGTTGATGTATATGGATGGGATCTGGGCAGAGAAAGAGATTCCATGACCGATGAAAATGATACAGCCTTCCCGGTATTTGGCATAGCCAAAAACGGAAACTCAATGCTGTGTATTTTGGAGGATTATGCTCCGGTTGCTATTATTGAAGCAGATGTAAGCGGTAATGGCAGCAGCTACAATTTTGCACATGCTTCCTACATTACCATGCATTATTCTTCGCTCAAGGTTTCCAAAAAAACAGATAAATCGGTTATCATGTTCGAGAAGAGGAAGCCCAGCGGAGTCCTTAAGCAAAGATATCGCTTCATTGATTCCGACAATTATATAAAGATGGCCGAAAGCTACAGGGAATACCTGATGAAAAAGTATCCCGACCTTCTTGTAAAGAAGACGGAGTCCAGTACCCCTGTAAATGTAACCTTGATTGGAGCAATAGATAAGGATGTACAACGCTTTGGTGTGCCTGTATCGGTACCGTGGGAATTGACATCCTATAAGGAAGCATCACAGATACTGGATGAGCTAAAGCAAACGGGCTATAAGAATTTATCCGTCAGGTACAGAGGATGGATGAACGATGGCTTAAGACATGAGGCCTTAACCAAGGTTAAGCCGGTATCCAAGCTTGGCGGCAAGAAAGAATTGCTCAAGCTGCTGAATCATGCAAACGAGCTGAATATTCCTTTATATCTTGAAGGAACGGTTCAGACCGCCTATAATTATGGCTGGTTTGACGGCTTTGTAGTTAACAGGGATGCTGTCAAGACGGCAGGAAGAGAGGTTTTGAAGCTGAATGATTTTACCGTATGGTATGCTCCTGTTCCCTGGTTTGACGACTACTATTTGCTGAAGCCTCAAAAGACCATTGAATTTATGAAGACACTGGCTGACTATGCAAAGGCTAATAAAGCAAATGTAGCATTCAGCGATATAGGCTATACGGTTGCAGGCAGCTATGATCCGAAGAATCTTGTTACCAGACAGGAAGTCGTGGAAATGCAGCAGAAAGAGTTGGCCAGAATAACTTCTGAGGGCAGCAAGATAATGATAAATAGCGGCAATGATTATGCAATGCCTTATGCTGATTTTATAACAAATATGGACTTGTTTGGTTCCAAATACGCAATTATTGATTATATGATTCCTTTTTATCCGGCAGCTATTCATGGCTTAAAGGATTACTCGGGTGAATCCGTCAATTTGTCTGCCAATTACAAAAAGCTGATTTTAAAGAGTGCTGAAACAGGAGCCGGACTGTCATTCACGTTTATGAAGGAATCAACAACCGAGTTGCGTGAAACATATCATACCTATTTATTTGGTGCAGATTATGATTTGTGGAAGGAAGATGCATATCAGATTTACAGCAGATATGAATCTGAACTTGGCCATGTGTTCAATCAATATATTACAGATCACAAGCGCCTGAAGGATGGTGTGTTTGTTACCAGCTATGAGGATGGAACCAAAGTTTATGTAAACTACACCGATTTTGATTTTGAACAGGATGGTATTAAGGTTCCTGCCCAAGATTATTTGGTAGAAAGGAGGTAAAATAGATGGCTAAGACAAAAGTGGCAAAACCGAAGCACAAGAATTTGAGCAGAAAGAAAGCGATAGCCGGATATTTATTCATATCACCCTTCATAATAGGCTTTTTGGCATTCATGTTAAAGCCTTTATGTGAATCCTTCATGATGAGCCTTAGTGAAGTAAAGGTTATCGGTGGTAAAGGCGGATTTGTAATGAATTTCTGGGGTTTAAAGAACTTCAAGCAGGCTTTCCTTGTAGATGCTGAGTTCACCAGATTTCTGACAACCGAGCTGACCACCATGCTGACACATGTGCCGGCTACAATTATAATTAGCTTCTTCATGGCTTTAATTCTTAATCAGTCCTTTAAAGGTAGAACACTTGCCCGTGCCATATTTTTCCTGCCAGTTATATTATCCTCAGGTGTGTTGGTAGGACTTGAATACAATAACAGCCTGCTGAGTGGTATGGAGGAATACATCAAGGAGAATACCAATACCAGCGAAATTACGGCAACGCTGCAATCAATTCTTTCCACCACAGGATTAGGATCAAAATATCTTGAAACAGTGTACAATATAGTAAACAGCCTGTATGACGTTGTTATTGCTTCAGGTATACAAATAATCATATTCTTGTCGGGACTTCAGACTATACCCAAGAGTATGTTTGAGGCTGCAACTATTGAAGGATGTACAGCCTGGGAGGGCTTCTGGAAGATTACCTTGCCAATGGTTAGCTCGGTTATACTGGTAAATGTCATTTATACTATTGTTGATTTCTTTATGAAATCCAATAGTCAGGTTATGACCAAGATAACCAATACAATGGTACTGCAAATGGACTATGGCTTCAGCGCCGCGATGGCTTGGGTCTATTTCCTGGCTGTAATGTTGATTATAGGCATTTTCAGCCTAATAACATCAAGGTGGGTGTACTATTATGAGTAAAAATTTATCGCAAAGATGGAATCATTTTCTTGAAAGAAACAGAAAATCCGGCGGCTATTTATTAAAGAAGATTATTATGAGAAGGCTTTATTCCATTGCAAGAGCCGTCCTGATATTTGGTCTGTGCTTCTTAATTCTGCAGCCATTGTTTAATAAAATATCAGCCAGCTTTATGGCCGAAAAGGATTTGTATGACCCAACCATTATCGTTGTACCCAGAAATCCTACCCTTGATAACTATAAAATAGCGGCATATTTGCTAAAATACTGGAAGATACTTCGCAATACCCTTTTTGTATCATTGCTGGCAAGCGTTGCCCAGGTGGTATGCTGTACTCTTGTAGGGTATGGATTTGCAAGATTCAAGTTCCCTTTGAAGAAATTATGGTTTGCGTGTGTAATCCTGGTAATAGTTGTGCCGCCCCAGACAATTATGTCATCACTGTATCTGAATTTCAGATTCTTTGATATATTTGGCATTATCAAGGCTATTACAGGATCTACAATAAACCTGCAGAATTCAATAATACCATATATACTCCTTTGTATGACCGGAATGGGTCTAAAGAGCGGACTGTATATATTCCTCATCAGACAGTACTTCAGAGGAGTTCCAAAGGAGCTTGAAGAGGCGGCATATGTTGACGGATGCGGCAATTTCCAGACATTCATAAGAATTATGCTTCCTGACGCAACTCCGATAATAACATCCTGCTTCCTGTTCGCCTTTGTTTGGCAGTGGACCGATTCCTTCTATGCAAGAATATTCCTTAAGAGTACATCACTTTTAGCAACGGAATTGCCGGCCTTACCTACACGTTTAAGTGAATACATAGTGTCCCTTACAGGTTCAGGTAAGGCATCAACCGCTTATGGTATGGCAATGATATCAACCGGTATGATTATGACCATAATACCTCTTTTGATCATCTATGTTATCGCTCAGAAGGGCTTTGTTGAAAGCTTAAGCCAGACCGGTTTGAAGATGTAATCTTATCAGCTTCATTTACAAAAGATATGCATTGACAAAGGATACATTAACGGTAAGTAAATAACATCAAAGTATTAATTAGTACGTTCTTTATTAATAGCTGGGGGAGAAGGTATTGATTATTCTCCCCCTGTATATTGAAAGGATTCGGAATTAATCATCTTGATGTAAATTCCATTGGAATTGACGTATGAATTTTGGATACAGCACAGCTTTATATAGATTTGTCATTTGAAAACTATTAGGAACCAGATTTTCCGGGTTTTCATACCAACAGGATGAAATACGAATTAAGATACGACTTTCATGGACGAGACTAAAGTTGCATAAGAATGATGTAATTGAATAAAAAGCGGTTGTAATCCTCCTATATGGTATATGTATATGGATTACAGATATTTTCCACTTTTTACTGTACATCAAGGACTTTAGACTTTGTGGAAAGTTATCTAATACTGGTTCTGTTATCATTGGTAGTATGTGGATGCTCATTAGCTTGCATTACACATTACTATAGAGAATATATCATATAAGGAGGATAAGCATTATGAAAAAAATTACTAAACGCGTGTTATCAGTTATGCTGGTACTGGCGCTGAGCGTTTCTATGCTGACTGCGTGCGGCAAGAAGGCTGAAAACACTAATACCCCCGGTAATACACAGGGCGAAACAAACACCAATACAGAGACACCAAGCGGCGGCAACGAAGCTACTCAGGAAGAAGGAAAAGAGCCGGCTATGGACCTGGGTGGTATGGAAATCATTGTTGGAGACTGGTGGTCTCCTCAGGAAACACCGGAACCCAAGAACCAGAAGGAAGAAGATACTCTTGCTTACCGTAATGAGTTCATGAAGAAGTACAACTTCTCAATTAAGCAGGTTGCCATCACAGATTGGGGCGGCATGCAGGAGTTGTTTACAACATCTGTTATGGCTGATGATCCTGCAGCTAGTGTATTCCTTTTGGGATGGGGCTGGATAGCTCAGCCTTTGGCAAACGGTTTGCTGTATGATTTATCAACCTTAAAGAACTTTGATTTCACAGAAGATAAGTGGATGAAGTATATTACAGAGTTGATGACCTTTGACGGTTCCATATATGGTATGGCAGCAGGAACTCCTGAGCCTAAGCTGGGCGTATTCTGGAACAAGAGATTATTCCAGGAGGCAGGACTTGATCCCGATCTGCCCTATGATCTGCAGGCAAGCGGCGAGTGGACAATCGAGAAGTACGAGGAGCTGGCTAAGCAGCTGACCAGAGATACCAATAACGACGGTACAATTGATACTTACGCGCAGGCAAGCTTCTCCGTTGACTACCTGAGAGGCGCATTAACCTTATTTAACTCCAGGTTTATCGGCAAGGATGAAAGCGGCAAATTCTTTAACGCAACAAATGATCCTAACTTCCTTGCGGGTGCACAGTGGGGTATAAGCCTGGTCCAGAAGGGATATGAGATGCCCGCTCCTGAAGGAGCCAACTGGGATTGGTTCATAGCTGCCTTCCATGATGCTAAGGTTGCCATGACCTGGGCAGAGCAGTATAAGTGCGGAACATGGGCAGATATGACAGATGACTGGGGCTTTGTACTTCCTCCCAGAAAGGATGCCAATACACCTCATACCATTTACTTCAATGACAACATAGCAGTTATTCCTTCATGCTTTGATGAGGAGACAGCTGAAAAGATCGCATTTGCATATAACCTGTTCACAAATCCTACTCCTGGATATGAGGATGATAAGGATGCATGGAAGGAGTCATATTATCCTAGCTTCCGTGACGAGAGAGCTGTAGATGAGACTCTGGCTCTGATGTTCAGTGATGAAGTTGTTATCTGCAACGATGTTCAGCCTTTCGTATACGGAACAGATACAGGTCCTGACTTCTACTGGGATACCTATGCATTGGTTAAGACTCCTGCTGAAAAGATCGAAGAGCTTACAACCAAGTGGGAAACTCTGATTGCTGATGCAAATAAATAATATGAACTAAACTTAATATTATAGGGGGGAGATTTAAATGGCTCCCCCTTTTGTGTATAAAAATATATATTACAAAACCGCTGTCATGATACATTGCTATATAATTAATTATCTATGGCTATCTTCAGATTAATTCTATAGTAATATATCATGGTGGAATTTTACAGGCAGCTGTTTTATGGGCATAAAGCCGTTGTATTGCTCTAATGTCAATACAGGCAGGCTATAAGATATAAAAAAAGATATATCAAAAAGGAGGATTATATGAAGCTATTTAAGGCAAAAAGGAGAATAGTTTTTATATGCACATGTATTTTTCTGGCAGTAGCAATTGCTGGATGCGGAAAAACAGAAGGTGGAACAAAGGAGAATACAGCAGTCAATAATATTGACGGGGCTGCCGGCAAGGCTGATAATACCGTTACCCCAAAGCCTGAGGCTGAAACCGAAGCAGTAGAAGCAACACCAACACCCGAGCCTGAGGCTGAATCAAAGGCATATCTGGAAAAATACAGGCAGACTGGTGAATATCCAAGCCTTGCGAAGATTTATAAGGATAAGTTCTATATCGGTGTTGCATTATCAAATATTGATATTAATAATCCTGATAAGGCAAAGCTGGTGGCAAGCCAGTTTTCCAGCTTAACCTGTGAAAATGAAATGAAGCCCGACTTTATTCTTGACAGGGCTGCATCAATACAAAATGGTGATGAGGAGTGCCCGGCAATCAATATGAAAAATGCCGAGGTTGCACTTAAATTTGCCAAGGAAAATGGGTTGAAGATGAGATTCCATACTCTGGTTTGGCATGCACAGACCCCCAGATGGTTCTTTACCGAAGGCTACAGTACAAGTCCTGACGCTCCCTATGTAAGCAGGGATGTAATGCTGGCAAGAATGGAGAATTACATAAGACAGGTTATGGAATATATGAATACCAACTATCCCGGTATCATATATGCCTGGGATGTGGTTAACGAGGCGATTGCGGGCAGTGAGAGACCAGACGGAATTCGTGTAAACGATAATCTCTGGTATGATGTTGTAGGGCCTGACTATGTTGAAAAGGCATTTTACTTTGCCTCCAAATATGTTGGAGAGGGACAGAAGCTCTTTTACAACGACTATGGTACCTATGACAAGACAAAGATATTGCATATACGCAATCTGGTAGATAGAATGAGAGAGCAAAACATCCGGATAGACGGTATTGGAATGCAGGATCATATAGGACTTACCAGCCCTAATATCCTTGATTATCAGTATGCTATTAACAAGTATGCGGAAATGGGACTTGAGATACAGGTTACCGAGTTGGATATAGGCAACGAGGACAACAGCGAGGAAGGCCAGATGAAGCTGGCTGCCAGATATAAGGCTATATTTACGGTTTTAAATAATATGGTTGACAAGAACCTTGCCAACATAACCAGCGTAACCTTCTGGGGATTAACCGATGACAGGTCCTGGCTCAACAAAGCGGATCAGCCGCAATATCCTTTATTGTTTGACAAGGATCTTAATCCCAAGCCTGCATTCTTCGCAGTGGCAATGGATGAATCAATTAAAATGGTTTATAAGTAAAATTTGGAGGGATTATGAAAAAGTATTTAATTCGGGCTGTAATACCTTTTCTGCTGCTTTTAAGCCTAATCTTATCTGGCTGCTCATCAGATAAAAAGGGAAATACTGCTCAAAATACCGACAGTACAAATGTGCAGGCAACTAAAAAGCCTGAGGACAATATAGCTGTAACAGATCAGACGGAAGAAGAGGACAATCAGGCTTTGGTTTTCCGTGATGATTTGGAGAGCCTTTTTAGTAATCTGACTTTTGCTGCCTCCCTTAAAAAGGAGGGGGAAAATAATCCGCTTATTACCCAGGATTTTGGTGCAGATCCTTTTGCAATGGTATATAAGGATAGGGTTTATGTATATATGACTCAGGATGTCCTGATGTATGATTCGGAAGGAAATATAAAGGAGAACAGCTATGGCCTGATTAACAAGCTAAGATGCATATCCTCAGCGGATATGGTTAATTGGACCGATCATGGCAATATTCATATTGGAGGTATAAAAGGGGTAAGTTTGTGGGCCAGAAATTCATGGGCGCCTTCAGCTGTCTGGAAGAATATAGACGGCAAGGATCAGTTCTTTATCTATTTTGCCAATGGAGCCGGAGGTATAGGTGTATTGACCTCAGACAGCCCGACAGGGCCCTTTAGGGATCCTTTGGGAAAGGCTTTGATTACCCACTCCACTCCGGGGTGCGCCGGTGTTGTATGGCTATTTGATCCGGCTGTTCTTGTGGATGATGACGGTAAGGCATACCTTTATTTTGGCGGAGGAATTCCTGAGGGAATGGAGCATGCTCCTAAAACAGCCCGAGTTATTCAGCTGGGGGATGACATGATAAGTACCGTAGGTGAGGCGGTAGAAATTGATGCTCCATATCTTTTTGAAGATTCCGGAATTAATAAGATAGGGGACAAATATTATTATTCCTATTGTACCAATTTCAGTAACAGGGCTAATGCCAAAGGCGAGATTGTCCCTCCTCCGGGAGAAATAGCATATATGATCAGCGACAGTCCGATGGGACCCTGGCAGTATCAGAAAACAATTTTAAAGAACCCGGGACATTTCTTCGGCACAGGTGGAAATAACCATCACAGCATGGTTCAGTTTAAAGGAAATTGGTACATGTTCTATCATGCATTTTTGCTGCAGGATGCAAAAGGGATTAAGGGAGGCTACAGAAGCACCAATGTTGATGAGGTCATTATTGGCTCCGATGGTATTATAGAGGATATTAAAGGTACCAGAACCGGTGTAAAGCAAATTGAATGGCTTAACCCTTACCAAAGGGTTATGGCGACTACAATGTCGGCTAATGGAGGTATTGGCGTAATTGAGGAGGAAAGGCGCTCCTTTAAGGATCCTGTGATTGTATCCCTGGGAGATATTGAAGACGGGGACTGGATCAGGATTAGTGGTGTCGATTTTGGTGAGGATGGACCTGCAAGCTTTACTATCAAATATTCCAGTGATGGCGGAGCCGGTGCGGTAAAAGTAGTAAGCGACAGCCTTGAGGGCAATCTTGTAACCTATGCAGAAATTAAGGATACCGATGGTTTTGGCAATTATACCGAGGTTACTGTTCCGGTTAAGAGCCTTACCGGTGTACATGATATTTACATGATTTTTGCAGGCAGCGGTTACCATATAAATGAATGGAGCTTTTCAAAATAAGCTTATTGCTTAATGCATGGCAGGAGCTTCTGCTGGTGGTAATGAGCGATTTCCTGCAGCAGAGCAGAAACCTATGATATATATAAAATATTAAATAAATATTAAAATAAAAATATTAGGAAAGGAATTAAAAATATGATACAGGCAATCAATCCGATACTTTCAGGCTTTTATCCAGACCCGTCCATATGCAGGGTGGGAGAAGATTTTTATTTAGTAAATTCAAGCTTTGCATACTTTCCTGGCGTTCCTATATGGCATAGTAAAAATTTGGCTGACTGGGAGCAGATAGGTAATGTACTGGACAGAGCTTCGCAAATACCATTGAATAAGAGCGGCCATTCAGGAGGAATATTTGCTCCAACCATCAGATATTACAATGGGACATTTTACATGATAACCACAAATGTCTCAGGTGGAGGTAATTTTATAGTTACAGCGAAGGATCCGGCCGGTCCCTGGTCCGAGCCTTACTATCTGAATGCGCCCGGCATTGATCCAAGCCTTTTCTTTGATGAGGACGGAAGCTGCTATTATGTAGGAACCAGACCTAATCCCGCAGGTGTCAGATATAACGGCGACTGGGAAATCTGGGTACAGAAGCTTGATCTGGAGCAGATGAAATTGACAGGTGAAAGCCATGCCATCTGGAAGGGGGCGCTAAAGGATGTTATATGGCCTGAGGGTCCGCATATATATAAAAAGGATGGCTATTACTATCTGCTGATTGCCGAAGGAGGAACCGGACCTGAGCATGCAGTTACAGTAGCCCGTAGCAAGGAGATATTCGGTCCCTATACTGGCAATCCCAAAAATCCGATTCTGACCCACAGACATCTGGGTAAGGATTATCCGGTCTGTTATGTCGGACATGCCGATTTGGTGGATGATGTTAACGGCAACTGGTATATGGTAATGCTGGCCAGCAGAAGATGTGAAGGTTATATAGGACTGGGAAGGGAAACCTTCCTGGCAAAGGTTGTGTGGGAGGATGGCTGGCCGGTTGTCAATCCGGGAGTAGGTAAGCTTGAGGATATTGTAGAGCTGCCCTTTGATGGCGCAAGCTCAAGGGCAAGTAAGCAGCAGACCCTTCGTGATTTGGGCAAAAATAAATACGATGTTCTTATGCTTCGCAATCCGAAGGAGCAGTTTTATGAGAACAACAACGGTATAATCAGGCTCAGGTTTTTGCCGGAAACCCTTAAGGAGCTTGAGAGCCCTGCTTATCTTGGATTCAGACAGCTGGAATATAATTATGAGGCAAATCTGGATGTGGAATTTAATAAGCTTACCGATACGGAGGAATTCGGCCTTGTAATATTACAAAGCAATGAATATCATATGCTGTTAAGGCTGAAATACAAAAAAGAGGCAGCAGCTTATTCCCTTCAGCTGGTAAAGTGTCTTAATCTGCAGGATCACATTCTGGAGGAGAAGTTGGTTTCCTCTGATGAATTGGAAGCTGATTCTGCATCGGGTGCAAAGAATATAAAATTAAAAATCAAGGGTCATGGCCAGAAAGCGGATTTCTATGCCGTAATAGGACAGAAAGAGCTCCCGCTTAAACTTGATGCCGACATTCATGAAATGAGTACGGACATTGCCGGTGGCTTTGTTGGCAACACTATCGGAGTATATGCATCCGGTAACGGAGTTAAGACGGATAATTACATTGATATATTGGACTTTACAATTCGTTATTAGAAATTTTTGCGCTTTGTCGCCCGTTTATTGCTAAAGCTTTAGCAAAAAGGCAAAAGCCGGGCAGATAATGCAAAGGTCTGCTGGCACTTCTGCATAATCCGGATACTCCGGGAATGTATCTTTTGTTTGCAGAATAATGCACAGTAAAGCTGCTAATATATGTATTGAAAAATTTAATAATATCATATATAATAATTGTATAAAATGTAGTAGCAATATTAGCAATTGCTACTACATTATTAGCAAAAGATGATAAGACAAAAGCAATAAGTGACTAGCATAATCACCAAATAGGCATTAATATATTAAAGAAAAATGTTATAATATACTATTTCTATACTGTTTCTTGGACATAATTTTAAACATAGGCTATTCACAGCTCAGATATAATTGGGGTGTTATATTAGGGTTTTCAGTTGGAGAAGTTACATGCTACAACGATTTACGACAGAGCAGCGAGCGGTAGAGGAGAGCCGTTTTTGTTCTGTTGACAGCAGGTGCCGGATTTGGCATCTGAAAAGCCTATAAAAATTGAAAAGAGGTGCAATTATGAAGAAGCTTATTGTATTAGTATTATCATTAGCTATGGTGCTCAGCTTTACAGCCACCGTATATGCAGATCCTAATGCAACCTGGGAAGCTGTAAAGGGAACAGCTGTTGTTGATGGTGTTAAGGATGACGTTTATAAGAACGCACCTGAAATTAAGATGGAGGCTGTGTCTGATACTGTTGATGGCAGAGAGGTAGACGATACCAAAGCTTCATTCTGGGTAGTATATGATGATGAAGCAATCTACTTCTTCGTAGAAGTACAGGACAGCGCCCTTGATGACACCAACGCTAACGTATGGGAGAAGGACAGCATAGAGCTCAGAATCGACAATAAAGACAATCTGGTTCAGGCTTTTGCTGTTGATGAAACTTATACAGGTTCAGTTGCTTCCGAAGTTAAGGTTTTAAAGACAGACAAGGGCTACAATGTAGAATTCAAGGTTCCCTATGCAACAGCAGAAGGTTCCACAATGAAATTCACAATGCAGGTTAACTGTGCAAAAGATGGTGGAAGAAACCATACATTACATACAAATCCTGATTTGAAGGATGCTTGGCAGAACAATGCAGTATTTGAAAATCTGTTATTTGCCTCAGCTGCATCAGTTAGCCCGAAGACCGGTGTTGTATCGTACGGACTGGTATATGGAGCAGGCGCTGTACTTTGCGCATTAGGTGTAATTTCTCTAAAGGGGAAGAGAAAAAGCAACTAATCGCTAAGTGCAAAACAGTACGGTTAATTGGATAAGATCCAACTGAAAAACTTAATTAAACACATAATGGCAGTATTTCTAAGTAAACTGTATTATTTGTTGACTATATATTAATTGCATATCTTAGGGGTTGAGAGTGGAAGGGTAGATTATAATAATACTGGTCTGCCCTTCTTTTCTTTGACCAGTTCAAATTTATTTAAGTTATTTTGCCGATGAGCATCGGTTAGAGAAATTAAAGATGAATTAAAAATGAATATTCAAATAACTGCAGTAATAACCAAAAGTTAATTATTACAGTTATTTTAAATATAAATCAACACTAGCAACCAATATTAAAAATCAACAAAGGGTGTAACAGAATATGAAGAAAAGGACAAATTTAACTTTAATGTTGGCTTTTTTTATGATTTTTCTGTTGGCTGTATCCGGGTGCGGTCTTGCTCCAAAGGAGGAGGTATTGCCTGATGCGCCGGTATTGCCGGAAACGGCAATCAAAAGTTATAAAAAGGCCACTGTTATGCGTGGTGATATTATTCAAAGGGTGAAGGTTGAGTGTGTTTATAAAGCCTTCAGGACTGAAGAGCTCAAATTCGGTGTGGAAGGTAAAAGGCTTGCCCATGTGTACTTTGAAGAAGGAGACAGGGTAAAGGCAGGAGATCTGCTGGCAGATTTGGAAATGAGTGAACTGACGGAGCAGATCAAATACCGCACCGAAAATATTGAATCTATAAAAATGCAGATAGCCAATGAGAAGGAAATGCTAGAGCTGGCTGTCAGCACCTATAACAGGCTCATAAACATTGAAGGCTTCACCCAGCAGATGGCTTCCAGATATGAAGCTGAAATTGCAAGGCATGAGGAGACTATAAAAGAGCTTGAAGAGGATTTATACTTTGAACAGCAAAGGCTTGAGACGCTTAATGAAGAGGTTAGGAAGCATCAGATTTATGCCGGAATTGATGGGGTTATTCTGAAAATCAAGCAATTTGGCTGGAGAGATGTTTCCAATACCAAGGATACGGTAATCACTGTATATGATCCTGACACCATGGTTTTTGTAACATCGGGTAAGAACCCTGAATTGTTCAATACAGGGGACGAGCTGACAGTAACGGTTGGCAAGAATGAATATAAGGCGGTAGTTATTGATTCAGCCGAGATAGATGAGGAATATACGGCGGATGCCGACAGCGGAGTAAGGTATCTGCGGATTATTGACAACAAAAACCAGCCACTTATCGATACCTGGGGCGAGATTACGTTTACCCTGAAGGAGTTGAAAAATGTTCTTTATCTGCCTTTGACTGCCGTGCACTCTGATAACGGTAAGTCCATAGTGTATGTGGAGGATGAGGGTGGATTTAAGAGCATTAAGGAGATTCAGACCGGATTTGTTGCAGACAAGAAGGTTGAGATCATATCCGGTTTAAATGAAGGGGATACTGTAATACTTGAATAAGTCATCCGGGAGGTGAACAGATATGAGAAAAAAAATACCAGGAATTTTACTGTTGATTGCTTTGATCTTCTTAAGTGGCTGCAAGGAAAAGGTCGGAGAGAGCGTACCGGTCCTTAAGGCTCCGGTGCAGGGAAAGATGGAAACTGCGATAGTAACGCGTGGAGATATATTTGAGTTGACCACCTATGATGCCAAGGTATATCCGGCTCTGGAAGTGGTATATCCGGCTGTGGACGGAATACTGAGTGAGGTTTGTGTATACCTTGGACAGGAGGTAAAGGAAGGGGATATATTGGCCTATCTTGACAGTAAAGCGCTGTCGGAAAAAATAGAGCAGCTTGAAGAGTCCATTGAGGATATGGAAAGCAACAATGAATTTAATAACAAGCTGCAGCAGCTGGACATAGATATAATGGAGCTGAGCATTGTACAAAAGATAAACAACAACGCTCCTCAGCTGGAAATAGCCCAGATGCAGTCGGAGCTTGAAAAGATGAAATTAAGCATGGAGCAGAATATCAAGAAGCAGAAATATGATTTAAATAAGATGAAGGAAAGTCTTGAGGAAGCCAAAGCGGAGTTGGAAAAGACCATAATCAAGGCGCCCATTACAGGAAGGATTGTTTATATCAGCTCCTTTGGTGGTATCAGGGTAAGCAAGGACAGTCCTGTTATTATAATTACCGATGAGTCGAAGCTTCATATCCAGAGTAATTATATGGACAGAAACACTTTTATAAATGCTAACCAGGCCTATGCCTTAATAAACGGCAAGCAATATGATATAGAATATGTTCCGCTGGAATCTGACGAGCTGGTTAAAATGAATGACAGCGGAATAGCAATCGAGAGCAGATTTGCCATAATAGGGGAGGATGTTGATTTAACCTCCGGTGATTATGCCTGCATCTGCCTGAAAAACAAGGTCAGGGAGAATGTTTTGACTATTCCAAAGAAAGCCTTATATTCGGATGCTGAAGGCAATTTCGTATATCGCATGAACGATGGAGCGTTTGCCAGATGCAATGTAGAGACAGGGATAGAGACGGATATTCAGGTTGAGATTATAAGCGGCCTGGAAGAAGGAGATGTGGTATATGTTCAGGGATCATAAATTTTTAAAATTAGCACTTGTTTTCATTGTTCTGGCATCTATGTTTATAACCCGATATACACTCGCTGAGCAAATTGATGACAGCACCAATACGACGGAAGGCAGCGTGGCAGAAAGTAATGCAGAAGACGATAATACTGCAGACGGTAATTCAGCAGACAGTACTGCTGCCGGCGGTAATATTAAAACAGTGAAGGCTTATATCGGTGACTTTATTCAGCTTAGCTCACTTAAAAATATGGAGTTAAGGCCATTAAAGGAGATGATGCTGACGATTGGGGATGAGGAAGGCTATCTTGTGGAATTCATGGTGAATTGGGGACAGTTTGTTAAAAAGGATCAGCCTTTGCTTTCCTATACCGTACCTGTAGATGAGCTGGCTTTGGAAGAAAAGGAAATGATGCTGAAGAAGAATGAGGAAAATTATAAAAAGACTGTTCAGGAGAGAGAGCGGGATATAGAGGACAGTATTAACAGCATGATGTTAAAGAATTTATCCTCAATTGAAGCTCAGATAGACATGCTGAATATCGAGAAAAAGAAAATTTCTCTGGAGCAATACAAGTATCAGACCGAAAGGAGCCTAAGTAAGCAGAGAGAAGAGTTGGAGGAATTTAAGGCTAACACGGAAATCAAGTATTTGAAGGCTCCCTTCGACGGAATTATATATTGGTTTGACAATCGCTTAAAGAAGGGTTCAATACTTGAGAGAGGTAACGGCTTCATTTACATGGCGGACATAAACAGCGCCGTTTTGCAGGCTGAATCCGCAGGGGCCAATAATTTGTGGTATAACCTTGAGGTTACGATAAATCCTATAATCAATAAGCAGGAAAATACTTCAAAGAGCATCAAGGGTAAGGTGGTTGCCATAGATTCCGTGCTGAATGGAGAAGCCAAAACAGGAATGGTTTATATAAAGCCGGAGAGCATAAGCGAGGAGATGGCTTCTCCGGGACAGAGGGCAAATATTACGGCGATTGCAATTAACGTTAAAAATGTTTTGTTAATTCCATCAAAGGCGGTTAAAGCAGACAAAGGCCTGAAATACGTTAACATACTTGATACTAACGGTGAGATACGTAAGCAGTATATATCCGGTCGCGATAATGGAAATGAAACATGGGTATATAATGGCTTATCAGAAGGACAGGAGATTGTAATAGAATAGGCGGGTGATAAAATTGCTAAGTTATGTATTACACAAAATATGGAATAAAAAATGGATGGCGATCAGTCTGCTGATTGGAAATATACTGCTGATAGGCATGGTAGTTGGCAACATAGTCTATTCTAATGCAGTTCTTAACAGACTTCTGGTAAAGGACCTGAATAATTCCATGAAGGCTACCGGAGTCTATCCAATGCAAACCTTTGTTGAGATACGAATGGATAATACGCGTTCAAACGCATCAGTAGCAGCCAAGGTAAAGCAGTTGGAGGATTTGACCTCATCACTGGCTGGAAAAATGCATCTGAAGAACAAGTATCTGATTTCCAGCTACTACATACGTACAAACTACCTGAACACTCCTGATGAGAAGGAATCGGCTGATTTTGTGCTGGATTTGGCCTTTATGACGGATCTGGAAAATCATAGCTCAATGATATCCGGCAGAATGTACGGCAAAGAAATGGTAGATGGAGCTATAGAAGTGGTTGTCGGCAGAAAGGTAATGATGGAAAAGAAGCTGATGGTAGGACAGGAGCTTTATCTTGCCGACATTCGTGATGAGAACGGAAATCCCTATAAAATCAGAATAACAGGCGTATTTCAGAATTCAAGCGATAATGATGCCTATTGGGTAAACAGCCCGGATACCTTTTCCAGACAGTTTTTTATGGACGAAGCTCTGTTCAGAAAGCTGTTCGTAAACTATGAAAACCCTCAATACAAGTGGCACAGTAAATGGAATGTACTGATCGACTATTCCGAAATGAAAACAGAGCAGGTGGATCTTGCCCTGTCTGAACTGGAAAAGTTCTCTCTGGCTGTAGAAAAGATAGACGTATACAATTATAAGGAATATTTCAGTAATATACTTAAAGACTTTAAGGTAAAGCAGGCGAAGCTGGAAAATGTGCTCTTTTTGCTGGAAATTCCGATATTTATCCTGCTGATGATATTCATTTACATGGTCAACAACCAAATGATGCTGCTGGAGAAATCGGATATAGCGGTACTTAAGAGCAGGGGTGCCTCAAATCTGCATATTATACTGATTTATCTTCTGCAGGGAATTATAATAATGCTCATTGCTCTGTTGCTGGGTATTCCATTGGGCCTGTTCTTCTGCTACGCTCTCGGCAATGCCAACGCATTCCTTGAGTTTGTATCGAGAACTGCGCTGCCGCTGGAGCTTACGAATAAGGCACTGATGGCAGCAGGACTGTGCGCGTTGGCTTCCCTGATGATAACACTGGTTCTGGCGTTTTTCCACACCAGGGAAAATATAGTATCCCTAAAGAGGAAGCTTAATAAGAGAAATCAAAAGCTGGGCTTATTTTCCCTGCTGTTTGGCGGCGTTTTTCTGGCTGTTGCAGGCTATGGCCTCTTCAATTTCAAAAACAACGCCGAGGCTATGGCGGAAGCATCTTTGGCAGGCGGAAGGCTGGATCCCTTGCTGTTCTGCAGTTCAATATTCTTTATAATAGGCGCGGCCTTCCTTGTTCAGGCCTTGTTACCCTATCTGATTAAGATTATATTTAATCTGGGTAAGGCCTTCTGGAGACCGTCGGCATATGCATCCTTCCAGAAGGTAATAAAGGGTTCGGATAATCAAGGATTTATTCTTCTCTTTATAATCCTTACCGTGGCATTAGGTATATTTGATGCCACCCTTGCCAGAACTATAAACGGCAATGAGGAGGAAAGAATAAAATATACAATAGGCGCCGATCTGGTAATGCAGGAAAAATGGAAAAGCAACAAGGAAGCAATTGAACTATTTATTCAGTCAATGAAGGAAATGGGACAGGATATCAGCGGTGCATCACTGGATGTCTACTATGTGGAACCTGACTTTAACAGATACACTGAGCTGAAGGAGGCCAAAAAGGTCACCAAGGTGCAGGTAAATGATGATATCACCGTAACCCTGGATAAGGGCAGCAAGATCAACACAAAGCTGATGGGGATCATTACAAATGAGTTCGGCGAGGTAGCATATTTTAAGAACGGCCTTCTGGATCGGCACTGGTATAATTATCTTAATCTTATGGCTGACAATATAGACAGCGTACTGGTGTCCGCCAATTTCAAGGAGCTGGGCTTCAAGGTCGGTGACAAAATAACATATTCCAATGAATATGGCCAGGCAAGGGGTATAATTGCAGGCTTTGTAGATTATTGGCCGACATATAATCCGGTAGCCAAACAAGTTGATAAAGGCGGTATCGAAAAGGAAATCCCTCAATATCTGATTGTGGCCCACCTTGGCAAGCTGCAGTCGGTTTGGGGTGTAACCCCCTATCAGGTATGGATGAAGGTTGATGGTTCAACCTCCTTCATATATGAATTTGCAGAGAAGAACAATATTGTTTTTGAAAGCTTTTCTGATTTGTCGGCAATGATTATAAACAAGAACAATGACCCCTTCTACCAGGGAACAAACGGAGTGCTGACAATCGGCTTTATAATTATTCTGCTTATATGCGCAATTGGCTTCCTGATTTTCTGGATACTGAGCATTATATCCAGAACCTTGCAGTTTGGCGTATTCCGGGCAATGGGTATGTCTTTAAGGGAAATAATAGGAATGCTTTTACGGGAGCAGTTTTTCCTGTCGGTCATTCCTATAGCGCTGGGTGTATTAATCGGAAATTATGTATCTAAGCTGTATGTTCCGTTAATACAGTTGGCATATTCTTCAACGGAGCAGATTATACCGCTGGAGATTATAAGACAGCAGAGTGATCAGCTGAGGATACTTGTGATTGTATCGATTATGGTTGTCTTCTGTATGATTATAATCGGTAAGCTGATTTCCGATTTGAAGATCACACAAGCTTTGAAGCTGGGGGAGGATTAGGATGCATATGGCTAACGATAATATTATATGGACAAAAGGAGTTAACAAGATTTTCCCATTGCCTAATGGAGAGAAGCTGCATGTGTTAAAGAACATTGATTTGGAGATTCCCCGGGGCAAGCTGACCATATTCAAGGGAAGAAGCGGCTCCGGTAAAACCACCCTGATGAATCTGTTAGGCGCACTCGATAATCCGACATCAGGAGATGTATTCTTTGAGAATGAGAATATATCCGGGATGGGTGAGGGCAAAAGATGTAAATTCAGAAGAAAAAAGATTGGATTTATATTCCAGTCGGTAGCTTTGATACCTACGATGACTGCTTACGAAAATGTGGAATATATGCTGAGGATGGCAGGAGTGAATAAGAACAGAAAGGAACGGGTAATTGAGTGCCTGAGGATGGTGGGTTTGGCTTCAAGGATGAATCATATGCCTCAGGAATTATCCGGAGGTGAGCAGCAAAGAGTAGCGATTGCCAGGGCATTTGTACACAAGCCGAAGGTTATTTTTGCAGACGAGCCAACAGCAGAGCTGGATACCAACACTGCTTTGCAGATAGTCAAGATATTCAAAAACCTTACAGACAATGAGGGTGTAACCATAGTTATGACTACGCATGATACCGGTCTGATGGAAATCGGCGATAAGGTATACGAGCTGGAGGATGGTGTTTTCGTTGAGCGATAATACAAATAATGTAACTATTGACAGCAGGTACATAATTCAATGTGATAACCTGGTGAAAATTTATAAAACCAAGGACAGCGAGGTACTGGCCCTGCAGGGGTTGGATATGACCATCGAGCCGGGAGAGCTGATGGCTATCGTGGGAAAGAGCGGCAGCGGCAAATCCACTTTCCTCAACATGATAGGCGGACTTGACAGACCTAGTGCCGGCAGGCTATTCGTTGATGGCAAGGACTTGTTCAAGATGACGGGCAAAAGCCTGATTGAATATAAGAAACGTACGGTTGGCTTTGTCTGGCAGAATAATGCAAGGAATTTGTTCCCTTACCTTAACTCCATACAGAATATACAGGTTCCTATGATATTTACCAGTGAGAAAAAGAAAAGGGAAAGGGCGCAACAGCTTCTTGAGCTGGTTGGTATGGCACATAAGAAATATAACCGCCTTGGAGAATTGTCCGGTGGTGAGCAGCAAAGAATTGCCATAGCCATTGCCCTGGCCAATAATCCCAAGATACTTTTGGCAGACGAGCCGACGGGTTCGGTTGACAAGAAAACGGCTGATTATATTCTGGATGTATTCAGGGAACTGAACAACACATTGAAAACTACAATTATCATAGTTACCCATGATATGAACCTGGCCAAAAAGGTTAACAGAGTGGTATCAATACAGGACGGCAAGATAAGCAGCGAAATGCATGCCAAGGGCGACTATAAAAAGAGAATGGCCGAATTATCCACATTTGAGGATATACATGACGAGTTTACCATTCTTGATAGGGCCGGAAGACTCCAGATACCCCGTGAGCTGCTGGATAGAATGGGCGTGCATGATAATAAAGTACGTCTGGAATATGTAAATGATACCATTGTTATAAAGCCTGCCAGGGATAAGGAAGCCATATAAATTCTCCCGAAAGGATACATAGCGATATTCAGCAAAATATATTAATTTTTGAAACATAGGAGGGTTAAAATGAAAAAAATAGCTAGAAAATTATTTCTGACCATTATAGCATTAACTGTATCTGTTACTCTCTACGCCGGCAAGGCGGAAGCTCTGACACTGATAAATATTCCGATACTTGTGGTTGAAGATGTGGATGACACTCCGTTTCCGGAGCCTGTAATTATCAATTATGATTTTGAAAATTACAATATTTCTGAATTTACTATAGATACAGCCGGTCAGCTGAAGGCAATTATCCTCTGCAAGGCAGGTGCAAGAACGTCAGGCAGCATCTGGGTTAGCACAGATCGTGACGGTAAAAGGATTATAGGTGATATTGCCAAGTATTCAGGTGAAAAAACAGAGGTATCATGGTTCTTGGAGAAAGGAAGCTACTATCTCCACACCGAGTGTGATAACTATCCATATGAAACCAGCATAGCCCTGCTCTTTGAAAAGGCTAAGGTGGAAGAAAAGGAGATTGCCACCAGCTTTTCCAACGGCAATTATCTGACTCCTGAAAAGGTTGCAATGAATTACCTGACCAATGAAAATCCCAATGAATATTTTTTCTTTGAAGTAAAAGAGAAAGCAACGGTAACAATAAATTATTCATTTGATGCGGACGCCAATTTAAAAACTGATATCGGCTATTGCTCACTTTATGACAAATATGGCGTATTGCTTAAGGAAGGTACATATACAAGCGCAGACAAGGGGTTGAAATCAATCGACTATCTGCTGGAGCCCGGTGTATATTATATTAAGCTGAGCGGAATGAAGGGTAATACCGTAATCAGCTATTCATGCATGTTCTACGATATAACCCTTACCGCTGATACCGACGGTAAGTGGACCAAGAAGCCCTATTATGTTTACATTGATACCAGCATAGATTATTCAAAGATAGCTGTACTTTGCTTTGATGTTAAGGAATCCATGATTGATAATGATGTTTTATGGGCTGCCACCAACCCGAATTATGTATCTCTTGAGGGAGAAAGATTCCTGGCAGAGAAGAGCGGTGTTTATTCAGTCAGAATTACCGATAAAAACGGATATAACACAATGGCTAAGATTAATATCACAAATATTGATGTTACAAAGCCAAAGGTAAGCGGAGTTAAAAACAACAAGATTTATAACAAGGCTATAAAGATAACATGGGAGGATGAAGAAAGCGGCATCGATGAAAAGAAGACTACTCTGAACGGCAAGGCGGTAAAGAGTGGGGTCAAGATAAGCAAGGAAGGCAAATATACACTTAAGGTATATGATAAGGTCGGCAATTACAGGTCCTATACCTTCTATGTGGACTTTACGGCTCCTACAGCCAGTGTAGAGAACGGCAAGACCTATAAAGAGGCTGTTACCGTGAAGTTCAAGGACAATCTGACCGGAATCAGCAGGATAGTACTGGATGGCGCTGAATTAAGCTCAACCAATCCTATATACCTGTATGCCAACGGAGAGTATGAGCTGGAGCTCTGGGATAAGGCTGAAAACTACAGGAAAATAACATTTACCATCAAAAAGTAATGCAGTCTGCCAGTTGGTCGGAGCTATCCGGCTGACTGGTAGTTTTATCAGATAAGCTTTTATGATTTCAGGAAAGGCATGGATATCTGTATGAAAAGAATAGTTAGCTTATTTTTGGCCGGTTTGTTTGTTTTTCTTGCCGCATGCGGGACGGACAGCAAAAATATAATAAAGGATGATAAAGACTTAAAGGGGACAGAAGTAACAGAAACGGCAGAAAATAAGGCTGAAGCAACTACAAAAGAGGAGGTGCAGGAGACTGTCGGTGCAGCTCCTACACAGGCTCCCCTTGATTCATCCTATACCGTATGCAGCTTTGATACAAGCATAAAGTATCAGACCATTGATGGCTTTGGAGCAGCCTATACCTGGTATTCCGACTGGCTTTTTTCCTGTGATGACCTGGAGGGGGCATATGACGCCCTATTTAAGGATGCAAAGCTTAGCATACTCCGCTTTAAGAACGAATATGAATATGTCCGAGAAGATTATGCAGCAAATGCAGCTACCATGGTGAAATACTATGAGGCCGCCAAAAAGCGTACAGCCGAGTACGGAGTGGAGCCTTTGGTTTTAATGAGTTGTTGGTCTCCACCAAGATTTCTTAAAAGGGACAATGATATATCAGGCAAATCCACTCTGAAGAAGGATGAATCCGGAAATTATTGCTATGAAGAGTACGCCGACTGGTGGGCTGAAGCAATTGAGTATTATCAGCAGCAGGGCCTGAAGATAGACTATATCTGTATACAGAATGAGGTGGATTTTGCAGCAGATTATGACGGCTGCCGTATGGATCCGGTGGAATCTGAGGAATTTGCTTCATACGCCAAGGCCCATCTGGCGGTATACTACAAGCTGCAGGAGCGTTTTGGAGCAGATGCCCCAAAGATTTTAGGGCCAGATAGTATGTCCTGTGTCTATTCCACGATAAACTTTTATATGCGGGAGTTGCTGGAGAATGAGCCTGACAGTGTGGCAGGACTAGCCCATCATCTTTATGTGGGCGGAGACAATTTCATTAATTTGATGGATCTGAATACCTATTATAAGGATTTAAAGAAGTGGCAGTCGGAGTTTTATGCCTCCAACGCGCTAAAATGCGCCAATCTGATTAATGATTGTATGATTTATGAAAATGCAAATGCATACCTTTACTGGAGCGGGACCTGGGCGGATGAAAATACCAGCTTTGAAGCCGGTTATCTGATGGGCATTAAGCTGGGAAGAGCCAACTGGATAAATGATACAGGCTGGAGGCTTGCAGGCGATTATTATGCAATAAGGCATTTTTCAGAATTTGTGCTGCCGGGTTATATACGCATAAAATGCAGTTCAAAGGATAAAGAAGTCAGCGCATCAGCCTTCATGAATAAGGATGCAACTAAGATTGCCCTTGTTCTGATAAATAACAGCGAGGAGGAAAAGAAATACCGGATTGACGGGAATGGCTACAAGATAGCAGGCAGCAGGCTTGTCCAGTCAATCTTCGGGGATGAATGCCGGTCTGATGAACAGTGCTTTATGGATCTGGGCAGTTTGGGCAGGCATTATGAGCTGACTTTGCCGCCAAAGAGCGTAACTACCGTTGACATTACAGGAGATGGGGCATAGGCCGGCCAAAGCGGATTCACTAAAAAATTAGCAAAAATGATAGCAAAAAATGAGTACAACATAACTATAAATGATAAGAACTATTAACCTGTCTAATATATTATTGAAATATAAAGCAGTTATTGTGAAATTGTGCTGCTGATATAAAGATAATTATTATAAATTTAATGCCATCTTGTACAAACGAATTTACAGCTATGATAATGAATAATCAAATATAACAAATTCATGTTTTCATGAGAATGGAGGGTGTTATGCAAAAGCTGAAGGACAAATATAAGGATTATTTTAAAATCGGTGCCGAGGTTAACAGCTGGACCATCAAGAGCCATGCAGACTTAATTACCACTCATTTTAATTCCATAACCTGTGAAAATGAAATGAAGCCTATAAGCCTGGCTCCGGAGGAGGGCAAGTTTACCTTTGAAAGGGCGGACGAGATTTATGATTTTGCTGTTAAGAACGATTTGGGAGTAAGAGGACATACCTTTGTTTGGCATAATCAGACGCCTGACTGGTTCTTTAACGTAAAGGACAGGGATGAGCTTCTGGAGCGCCTGAGAAATCATATAGCTGTCGTTGGCGGCAGGTACAGGGACAAGGTATATTGCTGGGATGCTGTCAATGAGGCAATTGAGGACAAGACGGAGCTTGTGCTGCGCCAGACCAGGTGGCTTGAAAAGCTGGGCGAGCATTATATGGATGATGTGTTCCGGATTGCCAAGGAAGTGCTGCCAGATAAGGAATTATTCTACAATGACTACAATGAGACAAATCCGGAAAAGAGAAAGAAAATCTATGATACCATTAAGGGCATGCTAGACCGAGGGGTTCCGGTTGACGGTATTGGTATGCAGATGCATATCAATATTTACGGTCCGTCTATTGATGAATTAAAGAGCGCCATTGAACTGTATGCCAGCTTAAATCTGAGAATTCATGTTACCGAGATGGATGTATCCTTGTTTGAATTTAATGATCACACAAGACTGGACAATCCTCCGGCTGAGCTGATTGAGAAGCAGGCGCAGGTTTATGCCGATTACTTTAAGGTATTCCGTGAATATAAGGATCATATCGACTGTGTGACCCTGTGGGGGGTTGCCGATGATGTGACCTGGTTGGATTATTTCCCTGTTCCGAGGAGAAAGAATTGGCCTCTTCTGTTTGATGTTGACCATAATCCTAAGGAAGCATTTTATCGTATACTGGAGTTCTAACAGGCCGGGACAATAACGGCCGATAGGGGGGATAAAGAAGTGTAGGCTGTCACATTTTTGTGCCGTCTTCACTTCTTTATTAGTTTTTGAGAAATAGTATCAGGTCAGGAAAAGTCTCAAAATTCATGCCGGTTGTATTGTAAGATATTTTTTGCCGTATATTCTGTAGACTAAAGCCGGTACCCGGTTTGTAATGGGCCGGTTTGCAGAACAATATCAAAGAAAGGCATGGTAATGTAAATATGAAAGTAAATGGAATCTATGTTTTGTTATTGCTTCTGGCCGCAGCGCTTGCTTTGACTGCCTGCAAAGCTGACGGTGGGCAGGATGGCAATTCAGACGCAGTATCCCCTGTTCCAAGTAAGAGTGTTTCGGCAGATGATTGGCAAAGCAGAAAAGACGGAACAACCGGCCGGATACAGGATGAAGCCGGTGGGGCAGGAGCAAGCGCGACTGAGTCTGCAGAGGCTCCGGCAGAGGAGCCGGCAGCTGATTCGCTGGCTGAAGCTATCTTTGATGGTAAGGACGCTGCATACAGAAAAATGATAGAAAAATCACTGATAACCACAGGCAATAATTCAAGAATGAAAAAGGCTATTGAAAAGGCTAAAAACGGCGAAGAAGTGGTTATAGCCTATATAGGTGGTTCTATTACGGAAGGAGCCTCTGCCAGCAGCAAGGAGAAAAATTATGCCTACTTATCCTATAAATATTTTAAGGAAACCTTCGGCAAGGACGGAGGGGACAATGTCAAGTATGTGAATGCCGGTATGGGCGGAACACCTTCTGCATTGGGAGTAATACGCTATGACAGGGATGTTACCTCCTATGGGGAGCTTCTGCCTGATATAGTCTATGTAGAATTTTCGGTTAACGATTATCAGGAGCCTACCAAGGGTGTGGCCTTTGAAAGCCTGGTAAGAAAGATTATGAATGCGCCCAACCAGCCTGCTGTCGTGCTGCTGTTTTGTGTATTCCAGTCCAGATGGAACATGCAGGATACTTACATACCAATAGGCTATTATTACGAGCTTCCTATGATAAGCATAAAGAATGCGCTTGTACCTGAACTGGAGGCAGGAAGGATAACAGAAAGCCAGTTTTTTGCCGATATTTATCATCCGACCGATTTCGGACACAGTCTTATGGCTGATTGCTTAAAATACTATTATGCCACAGTAAATGCCCAGGAAGAAACAGACGAGCTTAATCTGGTACCGGCAGCAGCAAGGCTGGGAAAGGCCTTTGAGGAAATAAAAATGTATGACAGGGCAACAGCCGATGACAATGTCAAGGTGGAGGAGGGGGGCTTTAGCGGAACTGACAGCGCTCTGGTGAGATTTGCAACAGGCAAGCCGTCCTTCCCTAACAACTGGAAGCATACATCCTCAAGTGGCAATGAGCCATTCAGAATGACCCTAAATTGCAAGAATCTTTTGCTGGTATATAAGTCAAACGGAGGATTTGGGACAGCGGTCGTTTATCTGGATGGAGAGCCGGCAATGACCCTGAATGCGACCGAAGGAGGTGGCTGGAATAATCCTATTACGGTTCTTTTGATTAATGATAGTGAGCCGGCTGAGCATGTAATTGAGATAAAGATGGCCGAGGGACATGAAAATAAGGAGTTTACAATTATGGCAATAGGCTATTCCAGGCAGTAAATAAATGTTTGGTAGAATATATTAAAAAATGATGTGGTTTTATTGATTTTTTTAGTAAAAACAGATAGTTAAAACTGCTTAGATAATTGACTATATTGTAAAATATGTTAAAGTATTAGTATAGTTATCAGTTTCTTTTGGTTATGGAGGCATAATTTATGAATAAAAGAGGAATTACCTCTGGAGTTCTGCTAATGTTAACGCTTGGCGCCGTACTCCTCTGTGGCTGCGCTCACAATAATGGAGGTAATAACAAAGTCGGTTCTGTTTCGCAGGAGAATTCAGATAAAATTAGCGATGCAGATGGCAACGATGCTCAGACAAAAGACACACAATATATCAAATTACAGGAGGAAGAGATGATGAAGTATTTTGAAAACATTAAACTGACAGAGGCTTTAAAAGGCTTCGGCTTTAAGAACCCCTTGATGACCCAGAGACTTGGAGCCGACCCGTATGCACTGGTCTATAATGACAGAGTTTATATTTACATGACAGGTGATATTGTTGAATATGATGAGGAGGGCAAGGTAAAGAACAACAGCTACAGTAAGATTAATAAGCTGAATGTTATCTCAAGTGACGACCTTGTCAACTGGACAGATCATGGTTCAATCAATGCTGCGGGCCCTGAGGGCGCGGCCAAATGGGGCAACAATTCATGGGCACCTGCGGTTGCCTATAAGAAGATCAATGGAAAGGATAAATTCTTCATATACTTTGCCAACGGCGGCAACGGCATAGGAGTACTGACAAGCGACAGCCCGATAGGCCCATTTGTTGATCCATTGGGAAAACCGCTGATTTCAAGAGCTACACCCAACTGTGCAAATGTTGCCTGGCTCTTTGACCCTGCCGTACTGGTGGATGATGACGGTTCTGCTTATCTGTATTTTGGCGGTGGAGTTCCACAGGGCAAGGAAGCGAATCCGGGTACAGGACGGGCTGTAAAGCTGGGCGATGACATGATCAGTCTGGACGGAGATCCGGTTACCCTGGATATACCTTATCTCTTTGAGGATTCAGGAATTAACAAGATTGGAGATACATATTATTACTCATACTGCACCAACTGGAATGTGCCTCTGGAGGCTACCAAGGAGCTGGGTATCAATAATGCGGACATTGCTTATATGACCAGCAAGAATCCTTTGGGACCCTTCACCTTCCAGAAGGCAATTCTCAGAAATCCCGGAGTCTTCTTCGGTGTATGGGGTAATAACCACCATTGCATGTTCGAGTTCAAGGGTCAGATGTATATGGCATATCATTCCCAGATGCTTGAGAAGAAGCTGGGCATTTCGGGAGGCTATCGTTCAACCAATATAGATTATGTGGTTGTCAACGAGGACGGCACTATTGATAATATTAAGGCATCAGAATTTGGAGTAAAGCAGATTAAGAGTTTAAATCCTTATGAAAGATGCGAGGCTGAAACCATGGGAACCATGGCCGGCATCAGTACTGTCGTAATTGAAGAAACAGCTCCGGGCAGCGGTACAGGTAATATGGCGGTTACGGAAATTCATACAGGTGACTGGATTGCCGTATATGGAGCGGATTTTGGCGAGAAGGGAGCAAAATCCTTTACTGCCTGCATCAAGCCTCCGGCAAGTGGTGAAGGAGCTATTCAGATCCGCCTAGACAAGCCTACCGGTGAGGCTGTCGGATATTTGAAGATTGATGCCGACGACTCAGGCCGGTTTAAGGAGTTTACAGCTGATTTGCTGACTACAATTACAGGGGAACATAATCTGGTATTTGTATTCTATGGCGAAGGCTATGAATTTGATTACTGGTATTTCAAATAAGCGTATATAGATAAAACCAGTATCAATTCGGCCATAGCTTTAAAAGATTCTGACTGCCAGGAAATTAAATAATAGCAAGTGTATAAAAATTCGCATATACAGACAGGATTGAAGAAAGCTTTATAATGAAAGGAGAACTATGAGCAAGAATCCGATTATTTGGTCCGATTATCCGGATCCTGATGTTATTCGTGTCGGTGACACCTATTATATGATCAGTACAACAATGCATTTTATGCCCGGTGGCGTTATTCTGCGCTCATATGATTTAACCAACTGGGAAACCCTTACCTATGTTTATGACAGTCTTGACAATACACCGGGCCAATGCCTGCAGGATGATTTAAGTATATATGGCAAAGGCATGTGGGCACCCTGCCTTCGCTACCACAAGGGTATCTTCTATGTATGTTTTGTAGCAAATGATACAGGCAAAACCTATCTATACCGTGCGGAAGACATCATGGGGCCATGGCGAAAGTCGATTATAGAAGGCTTCTATCATGATTGCTCCCTGCTGTTTGATGATGATGACAGAGTATATATTGTATATGGCAACAGGGAGATTCATCTGACAGAGCTGAAGGAGGATTTGTCAGGACCGAAGCCCGGTGGGCTTGACAGGATTATTATAAGGGAAGAGGGTAATCCATATTTATGCTACGAGGGCTCCCATTTTTACAAAATTAACGGAAAGTACTATCTCTTCCTGATACACAGCAGACCTGACATGTGGCGCAGAACCGAGGCCTGCTTTGTAGCTGACTCACTTGAGGGTGAGTTCAGGGGCGGAGACTGCTTTGATGACGACATGGGATATCATGGCTCCGGAGTTGCGCAGGGAGGCATAGTCGATACTCCTGACGGCGAGTGGTATGCGATGCTCTTCCAGGATCATGGAGCAGTTGGCCGTATTCCTGTACTGGTTCCTGTTCGCTGGGAGGAGGGCAATGATTTCCCGATATTTGGTATAGACGGAAAAGCTCCTCATGAAATTATAGTCAAGAGCACCCGCCCGGAACATAAATATGAGCCCTTGTATACCAGCGATGATTTCAACTATACTCCTGATAAGGACGGTAAGGTGCAGCTGAAAAAGCTCTGGCAGTGGAATCACACTCCTGATGACAGGCTATGGTCGGTAACCGAAAGGCCGGGAGCATATCGTATCCGCAGCGGTAAAATCAGCCCGAACCTTGTACTGGCAGCCAACACCCTGACCCAGAGAATGATGGGGCCTGCCTGTGAAGCCTATGTTACTGTGGATGCATCTGCAATTAATGACGGTGACTATGCAGGTATCTGCGCCTTACAGGGTAATTACGGTCTGATTGCCATAACCAGAGAGGAAGGTAATTACTATCTGGTAATGATAAATAAAGAGGATAAGCCAGAGGATGGTATCTGGGGACCTAAAGGCGGAGATAAAAGCCCCGGCAGGGAGATAGCAAGGATATCATATGGCAGCTCCAGGGTTACTCTAAAGGTAAAGGCTAATTTTGTTGATAATATAGATGAGGCGGAATTCTATTATAAGGATGGAGAGGATTGGGTTAAGTTAGGCATTACCCATAAGCTTAAATTCAGACTTGATCATTTCTGCGGCTGCCGCTTCGGCTTGTTCCTTTTCTCGACAAAAGTAACAGGTGGTGTGGCCGATTTTGAGCATTTTGTCTATAATGTGCTTGAGTAGACTGTCCAGATAATAAAATTACATCTAATCCTGTCATGGAGCAAGCGATATCTGACTAAAATATGCAACCCGGGAAGAAGCCATTTCCCGGGTTTTAATAGTAAGGAGTATTGTTATGAAGCAGACTTAACTTTGGTATCACTTCTTGCTTATCTGCTTGCTTACCCACAATGAATAAAGAATAAAGCATAAGACATATCGGAAAGACAGAATTTTACATATTTGTTGCCCGGGGAATATGAAAGGCCAACATGTCTTATGCTTTATGCCGGATTCATTTGTGCGTTTGCTTTCTGTGCGTTAGCTTATTGTTTATGCCGTCTTTGGCGTCATGCTCCTGCAACTGTCTCATGTATTTTAATAACTCTTCCTTCTGTGAGGAGTTAAGCTTTTTCAGCATTTGTAAAAGAGCCCTCAGCTCTTTTTTGTTGATATGGAGGCGCTTCATATAATATCCCTTCAAAATTGAAAGTCGGTCGATGGTGATTTGACTATGCGGACTTGTATTATAACTAGATAATTACTTTATGCCTGATTTTGCAAGAACTAATGACTGTGTCAAAATTATATTTTCCTATGTCAATATTATACTTAATATGACAGGTGTTGTCAATATCTTTATGCATGTAATTGACTAAATTTATTATTTTTGTTAATATTTTTTACAAAGAGGGTGCTGAAGTTGAATACAAGAGTAAAGCAAATCAGGAAGATATTAAAACTAAGTCAGGAAGAGTTTGCTTCAAGGCTGGGCATAACCGCAGCCGGCATTTCAAGAATTGAAAGCGGGAAGCGTAACCTGACTGAGCAGATGCTCATTCATATATGCAAGGAATTCAATGTTAATGAAGACTGGCTAAGAAACGGCAAAGGAGAGATTTTCAAACAGTTTCCAAATGCCGCAATGAAGGAGCTTATACAGCAGTATCAGCTGGATGAGCTGGATATGAAGATTATCAGTGAATATATCCTGCTTGATGAGAATAAGCGCAGAGTAATCAAGGAATATATCATGAAAATTGCTGATAATAACAAACTGAATTATTTATCGGACGGAGAGTTGGCAAATGAGCTGCTGCATTGCGCTGAAGGCCAGGATGGGGATAATGGGCAGGTGAGCCCCGATAATTTCAAGCCCATAAATACTTAATAATGGATACCTGAAACTTATAGAGGATAATTAGAAAAATGTGCATATAAATAAGGGAGCCATTGTCTGGTGATATAGGCATTGGCTCCTTTAACTTGATTTGCATAGTGTGTATTTATCTTTTGTATTTCACTTTTTATATTTTATGCATTTAACTTCAGTATTATCTTGTGATATTATTCAGCCATTTCATCGATTTATAACGCCAGGTGCTGATAGGGATTTTTATGATCTCATCGCTCATAAGGATTAGATATACTGCCTTTACGGGAAGCTTCAGAATAAAGGCTGCAATTGCTCCAAACAGAATGGAAACGCACCAGAGGGTAGTAAAATCCAGTATAAGACCGAAACGGGTATCGCCGCCGGCTCTGCATATACCTACTATAATTGTTGTATTGAAGGACTGGCCGATAGCAAAGTAGCTCATGACAAACATCATAAAGCCCAGATAGCTATTTGCCTGCTCGCTTAATGACAGCATATTTCCTGCAAAAAGGGATACGAACAATATAACTGCGGCTCCGATGATCCCGAATATGATTGAAAGGCGAAAGAAACGGCCCGCATATGCTTTTGCCTTGTCGTTGCTGCCTCCGCCAATTGCCTTGCCGATTAGTATGGCGGCAGCATTGGCAAGACCAAAGGATACTATCATGGCCAGCTGCCTTGTTACCTGTGTAACCGAATTGGCTGCCACAGCGGCTTTACCAAGGTGGCCTATTATGGCGGTGTTTGTTGAAGTGCCAAGGCCCCAGACAAATTCATTAAATATAACAGGAATTGAATAATAAAGGAAATCTCTAAAAAGCAGCTTATCCCGTGGAAATAGATCCCTGAAATGAAAGCGTACGCTTCTGTTTATGAATCCTGCATAGAACACAACAATAGCAAATTCGAGTATTCTTGATATCAGGGTGGCAAGCGCCGCACCCTTTATTCCCATGGGCTTTAGCCCGAACATACCGAATATTAATATTGCATTAAGTATTATATTGCAAATCAGGCTTGACAGATATACAACAGTTGCGATAACCACTCTTTCAATGCTTCTCATTATGTTAAGGTATATCATGGTTAAGGCTGTAAACACATATGACAGGGCGATTATTTTTAGATAATCCGCTCCCTCGGCAATAACATCGACTTCTGAAGAAAATATGCCCATTATCCTATATGGAAAGAGCAGTACCATCACAGTAAAAAACACCGCAACAAAAAATGCTATCCGCATTGCAATACCAAGAACCTTTTCTATTGTCCGGATATCCTTCTTTCCCCAATACTGGGCTGTGAGTACCCCGGCTCCGGAGGTTAATCCGAAAAGAATTAAAAACATAATAAACTGAATCTGTCCTGCCAGGGATGAAGCGGACAGAACGGTTTCTCCAACCTTACCAAGCATTACCACATCTGCAGTGGTCACACCGACGTTGATAAGGTTTTGAATTGCCATTGGCAACACAAGGCTGATTACCTGTCTGTAAAAGTTCTTTTTTTCCTCACGGCTGTTTATTGTATCCAAGCTTTATCTTCCTCTCAAAGTATAATCTCAGGCGAAATAATACTAATTTAGCATTTGCCGCTCATAATGTCAATAGCATGACGTAAGGCTTTGATAAGCTTGCCGCAGGGCTTTATGGAAGCATGCAATGATTTGCCGACAATTGCGGTGGCTATACCTGGATATTTTGAAGACACTGTCTATATTTATAAATGCGTTGTATTTTATAAACATTAATGGAAGTTTATGGAATAATTTATTAAATCTAATATGTCAATAATAAATAATAACGGACTTAATTTTTTAAGTTTTAGGTATTATCTACTAAAAAAGTATCTATACTAACTTTTTTTATTAAATTTTTGTTTTCAAAAATTACTATGAATGATATACTATAATCACAGATGCAATTTATTACGATTTGATTGCCATTAGTTAAATGCCCAATATTGTTACATTATTAACAATTTATGATGAAGCAATAAAAAAACATTAAATATTTAAGGAGTAGCTATGGGAAAGAGGATTGTTATTGTCGGAGCCGGTTATGCCGGTATACTGACAGCTAAAAAGCTGGCAAAAAAATTTAAAAAGCAAAAGGATGTTAGCATCACAATTATTGACAAAAATCCATTTCATACCATGCTAACCGAGTTGCACGAGGTGGCAGCTAATCGTGTGGATGAGGAGAGCATCAAAATCAGCCTGAAGAAGATTTTTGCGGGCCGAAATGTCAATGTAAAGCATGATACCGTTACTGCTATTGATTTTGACAAAAAGCTTGTAAAGGGTTCAAACGAAAGCTACCAATATGACTATCTGGTACTGGCAGCAGGCTCCAAACCAACCTTCTTTGGAGTTACAGGTGCCGATAAATACAGCTTCAAGCTGTGGTCCTACGAGGATGCTGTGATTTTAAGGGATCATATTCAGACAAGCTTCAGAAAGGCAATGGTTGAGCCCAATGAGGAGGAAAGAAGAAGGCTTCTTACCTTCTGGGTGGTAGGTGCAGGCTTTACAGGCATAGAAATGATTGGTGAGCTGGCGGAGTATGTTCCGATTTTGTGTGAAAAGTTTGGAATAGACAGAAATGAGGTTTCATTATATAACGTTGACGGCTTAAGCAGGGTAATACCTAATATGACGGAGAAGCTGTCGGCTAAGGTGGAGAAGCGCCTGAAGAAGATGGGCGTTAATGTTGTTCTGAATTCATTTGTTGCCGAGGTTGGCCCTGACTTTATCAGCCTTAAGCAAAATGGCAATATAGTCAGCTATAAGGCCGGTACCGTAATATGGGCGGCTGGTATTGAGAGTGCCGATATCACTCAGAGCACCAAGGATTCAATGGAAATGGCAAGAGGCGGCAGAATTCAGGTAGATCCCTATTTGCGTTCTACCAAAAATGAGGATGTTTATGTTATCGGTGACAATATGTTCTATATTCCGGAGGGCGAGCAGGCACCTGTTCCTCAGATGGTGGAAAACTGTGAGCAGAGCGCCGATGTTGCAGCCCACAACATAGCCTGTGCCGTAAATGGCAAGGGTGAGATGAAGAAGTATAAGCCTAAGTTTCATGGTGTTATGGTCAGCATAGGCGGCAGATATGGTGTATGCTATTTGGGACTGCCCGGTCGTTTCTTTAGCTTGCCTTCCTTCCTGGCGATGTTCATAAAGCATTTTATAAATATTGTGTATTTTGTACAGGTTGCAGGATGGAATAAGGTATTCAGCTATATGAAGCATGAGTTCTTCACCATAAGGAACTGCAGAAGCTTTGTAGGTGGACACTTCTCCAACAGAACACCCAGCTTCCTGTTGGTACCTCTTAGAATATGGCTGGGCGCCGTCTGGCTGTTTGAAGGTATCATGAAGGTGGTAGAGGGCTGGTTCAGTAAACCTATGCTTACATCCTTCTTTAGTGGAGCCAATGCCTGGTATGACAGTATAATAAATGGAACCTCCACTCCGGATGCAGGCAGTTCGGCAACCACAGCTGCAGCTGGATTAATTGGCAGGGCGGTCAGCATGGTTTCAACCAAGGTAAACGCTATAGCCCTGGCGGCAGATGTTTCATCCAGCGCGACGCCAAGTGCCGCTGCAGAAACAGCGTCGTCTGCCGGTACCGTTATAATGAACTGGAATATACTTGGCTTGTTCAAGATAATATTTGTCAGCGGTAAGGATTTGGCACATTCAAAGCTTAGTGATTATGCCATAAAGCTGGATGTTCCCTTAATGAATTGGTTTATAGACAAGCTGATACTACCGACCTCCGGAATCCAGCTGGCAATGCAGATATTTATCGTTTTAGCGGAAATACTTATTGGTCTTGCCCTGATAGGCGGACTCTTTACCACTCCTGCTGCTGCATTTTCACTGATATTGCAGTTTATGTTCCTGTGTACGACAGGCCTGTATCTTGGCAACAGCTGGATGGTCTTTGCAGGAATTGTGGTATTAATCGGAGCAGGAAGAAGTCTGGGGCTGGATTATTACGCTATGCCTGCACTAAAAAGATGGTGGAAGAAGCTGCCATTTGTTAGAAAGTGGTATATATATAATGATTAAAAGAGATATGAATACAGAGGAAAAGATTGAACTGATAAAGCCTGATGAAGCCCTGGAGCTTGTAAAGGAAGAGCTTGTCAGGACCTTGTCCAAATCTCCTTTGATAATCCGGGAATATACCAGACACCTGGCCGCTTCCTTCGGGAAATTTATCCGAGCAAGCTCGGTACTGACTTGCGCGGAGGACAAGGACGGACTTATATCTCCTGATGCAATAAAGATTGCTGCAGCAATTGAGATCCTGCATTTGGCCACCCTGGTTCATGACGACATTATAGACAATGCAGGATTAAGACGGGGAGATGTGACACTGCAGAAAAAATATGGCAAGCGTACTGCTGTCATATGCGGTGATTACCTTCTGAGTGTTGCCCTAAGGATGGCGGCGGGAATAAAAAACAGGAAGGATTATGTAGATCTTGAGTTGCCGGATTATGTTGGAAGAATATGTCTGGGAGAGTTAAATCAGCATATTAATAACAACAATCTGAATCTGTCAGTATACCAGTATCTGAAAATTATATCAGGAAAGACTGCTGCTTTGTTTGAGGCATCCTTCTACGCCGGTGCTTTGTTATCAAAGAGTCCTGACAGTGAAATGAATAAATACAGGCAGTTGGGTTTTTATATAGGAATGATCTTTCAGCTTACGGATGACTGTATCGATTTTGAAAACACCGTTGAGACAGCCAACAAGCCGGTACAGTCGGATTATGAACAGGGTGTAATTACTCTGCCTCTGATACACGCTTTTGCCAACATAAAAGAGCTTAAGGATAAGGCTGCAAAAACAACACTTTCGAGAGAGGAAATTAATGAGGCTGTAAGAAAGACCGACGGAATAGGCTTTACAAAAATGGTGGCAAGAAAATATTACAACAAGTCATTGAAGCTGATAGAAAAGCTTGATGCAACCCAGGCCAAAAAAGACAAGCTGATTTATTTACTGAATAAGGCTTCCAGGCTGGCATAATCTCATCAATAAATATAACATGGCTGCTGCGGACAGCTGCGGCAGCCTGATGTGAAACGGCAGGTACACAAAGTTTATGGTAAAAAGGTTTTTGAAGTATGTAGAAATAATGACCAAGATCACAAGTACATTTACATTCCTGCTAACAATTGCCTTCCTGCTTTACCGGAAGGAAACAATAAACTGGAAGCTTACCCTCTTGTTTTTTGCGGGAATGTTTATGTTTGATCTTACCACTACTGCTATAAATAATTATATAGATACAAAGGACAATCATCAGACACTGCAGTTTGAAAGAAGAACAGCATTAATTATTATTTATGCTATGTTTGCCGTCAGTACGGCACTGGGCTTATATCTGGCTTATCTGACCGATATAGTTGTACTTATTGTGGGAGCCTTGTGCTTCCTGTGCGGTGTGTTTTATACCTACGGACCGGTTCCGATTTCAAGGACCCCCCTGGGCGAGCTTATGTCAGGATTATTTTATGGGGTACTGATACCGTTTATCCTGGTTTATTTAAATACACCTGCAGGTACTTATTTGAGCTTGAATGTTAATTTTGAGACAATTAGCCTGAATCTGCGTGTCTGGCCATTAATTTCATTATTTATGCTGTCAATAATACCATTTTGCGTAACAGCCAACATCATGCTGGCAAATAATATATGCGATCTTGAAAAGGATATTGCGGTAAGAAGACATACTTTACCATACTATATCGGCAGGAAGGCTCTTTACCTTTTTGCAGGACTGTATTATCTGACCTACGTTGCTGTTGTTGCAATGGTGGTACTGAAAATATTGCATCCGATATGTCTTTTGTCTCTGCTTAGCATAATTCCTGTGCAGAAAAACATAAATACCTTTTTTGCCAGGCAGGAAAAGGAAACAACATTCCTGTGCGCTATAAAGAACTTTATAATAATTATGACTAGCAATATTCTGATGATCTTTATCAGTGCGGTTCTGACACACTAGCCGGCATGCAAAAAGCGTTAACCAGCCGGTATTGCGTTGGTATTAATACCGGTAAAAGCCGGTATTGATATATAAATAACCAAAATTTAAATTTAAGCAAATAGGAGGAAGTTTTGATTATGAAGAAGATATTAGCGTTATTATTGACGTTAACAATGACTGTGGGTTTGTTGACAGCCTGCGGGAAAAAAGCTGATGACAAGGCAGCTAATGACAATAAGACCACACCGAACGCAGGAACCGTTACAGAAGGTGGTTCCAATGACGGCGCACAAGCCGGAGGCTCCGATAGTCTTAAGACAGGTCTTGCGGTTATAACCACACTTAAAAGCTCAAAAAGCGCCAGCGCAGATGCTGAAGGTATAGCACAGGTTGACTCCTTCGTAGCAGCAGTGCTTGTTGATGCAAATGGCAAAATAGTTGACTGCAAGATTGACGCTGCACAGACAAAGATTAATTTTAACGCTCAGGGACAAATAACAACTCCGCTTGATACTGTAGTTAAGACAAAGCAGGAGCTGGGCACAGATTACGGTATGAAGGACAGATCAGGTATTGGTAAGGAATGGAACGAACAGGCCGACTTCTTTGCAAATTATGTGATCGGCAAGACTGCAGACGAGGTAAAGGGTATTGCAGTTAACGAGCAGGGATATCCGACTGATGCCGATCTTACTGCAGGAGTTACAGTGCATATCACCGATTTCATCGAAGGCGTTGCAAAGGCTGTAGCCAATGCAAAGGAATTGGGAGCAAAAGCCGGTGACAAGTTAGGCCTTGGAGTTTATACAGAGATCTCCAAGTCAAAGAATGCATCCGCCGATGCTGAAGGTCAGGCGCAGGCTTATACCTATTATGCAGCAGCAACCTTTGACAAGGATGGCAAGATTACAAGTGCAATACTTGACGCTTCCCAGGGTAATGTAAACTTTGATGCCAACGGTAACATTACTTCTGATCTGAACGCAGAAGTACAGACAAAGCAGGAGCTGAAGGAAGCTTACGGCATGAAGAGCAAATCTGGTATCGGCAAGGAATGGTATGAGCAGGCAAATGCTTTTGCAGATTATGCAAAGGGCAAGACTGCTGCAGATATTAAGGGTATTGCCCTGTCTGAAGGAAAGCCTGCTGATGCTGATTTGGCTGCATCTGTAACTGTAAGTGTAGGTGGCCTGCAGACTGTAATTGAAAAGGCATATTCAAACGCTACAAAATAAAAGATAAATTAATACTACAGCAATACAAGGGAGTGCTGGAAACAACACTCCCTTTTTTAACTAAAAAATTATAAATATAAAGTGAGTTTTAATTTAAAAATATGTGATATAATATTATACGCTATAAGAATTAACAAAGATTAACTGCAGAAGTAAAACCGGCCTTTCCATAAGAAAGGATACCTTAAGGGATATAGAGGGCAGGAAGCATCACGGAGGTAATAATGCTAAAAAAAACAGGCACAATAGTGTTACTGATTATTATGAGCCTTGGCCTGGCTGCCTGCAGGCAGCCAAAGAAGCGTTATCAGGCTCAGTTTCTTGAGCTTTTTGATACTGTAACCACAATAATCGGCTATACCGTGGATGAGGAAAGCTTTAAGGAATATGTTCAGATGATATATGATAATCTGGAAATCTATCATCAGCTTTATGATATATATAACGACTATGAGGGAATAAACAATATTAAAACAATAAATGACAACGCAGGTATTGCCCCGGTTGTCGTTGATAAAAGGATAATAGAGCTTCTGAAATTTTCAAAAAAGGCATATGAGCTTTCTGGAGGAAGAGTTAATGTCGCCTTTGGCGCGGTTCTTTCCGTTTGGCACGAATACAGGGAAGAGGGTATAGAAAATCCGGAGGAGGCATCGCTGCCTTCTATTGAGCTGCTGAAGGAGAAGGCTCGTCATACGGACATCAACAAGCTGATAATTGATGAGAAGGCGTCAACGGTATATCTTGATGACCCCCAAATGAGGCTGGATGTAGGAGCCATAGCCAAGGGCTATGCCACCGAGCAGGTAGCCAGGCAGCTTGAGGAAAAAGGAATTGACGGGATTCTGATAAGTGTGGGCGGTAATGTCAGGGCTATCGGTGGACGACAGGAAGTGCAGAGGGAGTGGAATGTAGGTATTCAAAATCCGGATCGGGACAGTGATGAGCAGTACCTTCTTATCACTAAGATTATGGATTTATCACTTGTTTCCAGCGGTGATTATGAAAGGTACTATACTGTAGACGGAAAGGAATATCATCATATCATTGATCCGGATACACTAATGCCGGCCGAGTATTTTACCGCCGTATCCATTCTGTGTAAGGACTCAGGAATGGCGGATGCCTTGTCGACAGCAATATTCTGCTTGCCTCTTGAGGAGGGAAGAAGGCTTATAGAAGGGCTTGACAATACGGAGGCTCTTTGGGTGATGAAGGACGGAAAGCTGGTATATAGCTCCGGCTTTGAAAATTTTATAAAAAAATAGAATTATGAAAAATCTTGTATACGTAACAAAAAAGTCTGCTTGCAATCTTAATTGGCTGGGTTTAGAATGTTATCATAATATCTGGATAAAGGTGGGTGTATAAGGGTAAGATGGATCATATAGACAGGCAATTATTGATAATGCTTCAGGAGAATGCAAGAATGCCGTTAAAGCAGCTTGCAGAAAAGGTATATTTGTCATCTCCGGCTGTTGCTGCAAGAATTGAAAGGCTGGAGAAAAAGGGTATTATTAAAGGCTACCATACTGATATTGATTGGCTGAAGCTAGGCCACCACATCACTGCTTTTATCAATCTTGAGGTAGCACCGTCTCAAAAACCTGAGTTTTACCCTTTCATTAAAGCATGTCCCAATGTTATGGAATGCAATTGTGTTACCGGTAATTATTCAATGCTGATAAAGGTCTGCTTTAAGAGTACCATGGATTTGGATGCCTTTATCGGTGAGATACAGAGGTTTGGAAAGACAAGCACACAGATAGTATTCTCAACAGCCGTTGAACACAGAGGCCTGCAGGTTCTGAAGGATGAAACGGAAGATTTCAGCTGAGTTTGATTGTAAGCATGAAGAACTTGAAAATTAAGAAAGGCATGGTTAACGGGATGAAAAATGAGCTTTTTAAGGAATTTGAGCAGATATTCGGAGAAGAAGGAGAGTATAAGGCATATTTTGCTCCCGGCAGGGTGAATTTGATAGGGGAGCATACCGATTACAACGGTGGTCATGTTTTTCCCTGCGCATTGACTATTGGTACATATGCCGTTGCCCGATTGAGAAATGACAAAAAATTACGTTTTTATTCAATGAATTTTAAGGAACTGGGCATAATTGAATCATCTGTGGAAAATCTCGAAAAGAAAAAAGAGGATGACTGGGCCAATTACCCCAAGGGCGTGATATGGGCATTGCAAAATAAAGGCTATTGTATAGACAGGGGTATCGACATTTTGTATTATGGAACCATTCCCAATTCATCGGGCCTGTCTTCATCAGCTTCAATAGAGGTTCTGACCGGCTATGTGCTGAAGGACATGTTTGGATTGGATATCAGCCTGATAGAGCTTGCCCTTGCAGGTCAGTATGCTGAAAACAGATTCATAGGGGTAAACTGTGGTATAATGGACCAGTTTGCCATTGCCATGGGCAGGAAGGATAATGCCATCTTTCTTGATACAGCTACCCTTTCCTATGAATATGCTCCCCTTAATCTTGCCGATGCCAGGATTGTAATAATGAATACAAATAAAAAGCGGGGCCTGGGTGATTCAAAATATAATGAAAGAAGAAGCGAATGTGAGGCCGCCCTGGCAGACTTGCAGAAGGTCTTGCAAATTAAAAGCCTGGGGGATTTGACGGAGGAGGAATTTGAAGCCCATAAGGGGGCAATTAAATGTGAGCTTAACGCTAAAAGGGCAAAGCATGCTGTATATGAAAACCAGCGGACAATTAAGGCGGTACAGGCTCTGAAGGAGAACAACTTAGAGCTGTTTGGCAGGCTGATGATTGAATCTCATGAATCCTTGCGCAAGGATTATGAAGTAACAGGCATTGAGCTTGACACGATAGTTGATGCAGCACTAAGACAGGATGGGGTTATTGGCGCAAGAATGACAGGAGCCGGCTTTGGAGGCTGTGCGGTAAGCATAGTTAAGGAAGCTGCTGTTGATGACTTCATTAAGAATGTTGGCAGACAATATCTTGACAGAATTGGCTATGAAGCATCATTTTATGTTGTTGAGGCTGGAAACGGCCCTATGATATTATAGCAGGTAAAATTAAGGAAAGGTATGGTATGAGCTATGGCTGTATTAGTACTGGGTGGGGCAGGATATATCGGTTCCCATACTGTTTACGAGCTTATTGATAGCGGTGTGGATGTTGTAATCGCCGATAATCTTGAAACAGGATATCTGGAGGCAGTGCATCCGAAGGCCCGCTTTTATCAGGGAGATATACGCAACAGAAGCTTTGTGGATTATGTATTTGAATGCGAAAAAATAGATGCGGTGATACATTTTGCTGCCAATTCCCTGGTAGGCGAGAGCATGACAAATCCGCTGAAATATTATGACAATAACCTGTGTGGTACCAAGGTATTGCTGGAATCGATGGTTGCCCACGGGATTGACAAGATAGTGTTTTCCTCCACAGCGGCAACCTATGGGGAGCCTGAGCGGATCCCCATTCTTGAGAGTGACAGGACCGAGCCTACAAATACCTATGGAGAAACCAAACTGGCTATGGAGAAGATGTTTAAATGGACGGGACTGGCGCATGGCCTAAGATATGTTTCCTTAAGGTATTTTAACGCCTGTGGGGCCCACAAAAGCGGCAGAATAGGGGAGGCCCACAAACCTGAAACCCACCTGATTCCTCTTATCCTGCAGGTACCCAACGGACAGAGGGAATATGTCAGCATTTATGGTGATGATTACAATACCAAGGACGGAACCTGTGTGCGTGATTATATCCATGTGACGGATTTGGCGCAGGCCCACATACTGGCGATGAACTATCTAATGGAGGGTAATGAAAGCGATATATTTAACCTCGGCAACGGAGTAGGCTTTACCGTTAAGGAGGTTATAGATACTGCCAGACGGGTGACTAAGCATCCGATTGAGGCCAGGGTTACACAAAGGCGGGCAGGTGATCCGGCCATTCTGGTAGCATCTAGCGAAAAGGCCAAAAGGGTCCTGGGCTGGAAGCCGCAGCATGCTGACCTTGAGGAGATAATTGAATCAGCCTGGAACTGGCACAGGATGCATCCTAACGGATATGGCAACAGATAGCGGTGACCGTTTATGTGTTGCTGATAGCCCTTGCCCGGTTACTGATGGATATTCATTTATGAATATGTTTAATTGAAAGATTAATGATCAAATTTATCAAATGCAGGACGAATATGGAAAGAAGCTTATTACTCGTAAATAACGCGGTGAATAAGCTTCTTTTTGATTCAAAATCCTGAGTAAATCTGAGATATATAGCTAGAGCAAGGTTGCCATATATTACCTAAGATTTGCCTTTGACAGGCTTAATCCGGCATGGTTAAATTAGTTATAGACATTTAATCGGGAGGCATCATGGTTATTACAAGACAAAAGATAAAGAAAAGGACAATACTTTTATTTTTGCTGATTTTGGCATCATTTTTGGCTAGCGGTCCGGCGATACAGGTATTTGCCGGAAACATATCAGAGTCGGAAACAGTAGTGCCTGTACATAACCCGCCGGCAACACCGCTGCCGGCACAAGAGCCGGCAACAGCTGAAAAGACGAAGGGTAAAGAGCCTGAAATAACACCAGACCCGACTCAGGGGCAGGAACCGGCAGTAACACCAGAAGTGACACAAGACCAAAAAACCGCAGTAACACCAGACCCGACACAGGAGCGAGAACCGGCAGTGACACAGGAAGCCGTGCAGGATGAAGCACCTTCAGTAACACAAGCTCCGGCCCAAACAGAGACTATAACACAGGAAGTGACAGCAGAACCTTCTCCGACACCTGTACATAAGCCTGTTTACAAATCCAAAACCCTGCAGCTGATGGAATCCTATGATTATGTAAAAAACAGCACAACAGGAGTCAGCAGGGCCAAAAAGGATCTGTCAAGCTTGCAAAGGCTGATGAAAAAATACGGTAGCCTTTATGGTGAGGGGATGCCGTATGAGGAATATAAGGAAGCGATGGAATACATATGGACGGATGTTACGGAATATACAAAAAACCTGTACAGATATCCGTTGATTTGAAGAAAAGCATAAATTATAAAAGCTATGTCGATATTTTAAAAAAGCTGTCCAGAATAGAAGGAGTCTTTCTGTATAAAATAGGTGAATCAACAGAAGGCAGGGATATTTATGCGATTGAACTGGATTTCCCGTCCGACTGTGATAAGAATGTCATTTTACTGACCGGACAGATTCATGCAAGAGAATTCGGAGCCGGCAGCTTTTTGCTGAAGCAGATAGTAGATTTGGCGCAAAAAGCACAAACAGATGAAAAGACCATGGAGCTTCTTAAAAGGAATAAATATGTGGCTATTCCAATAATAAATGTTGACGGAAGGGAAGCGATCATCAATTCCGCCTCTCAATGGACAACAAAAAGCGGAGCACTATGGAAGGCTTATGTGAATGGAACAGATGGCAACAGAAATTTTCCGGGGTTACAATGGGGACAGGTTATAAAAGGGGCAAAATACATGAGTATAATCCCCAAAAGCAGTGCCTATGCCAATTACCCCGGACCTTATGCCGGTTCCAGCAAGGAGACAAAGGCACTTATGAAATTTCTCTATCATTATGTAGTGGTTGAGCAGGCCAGTATTTATCTGGATTATCACAGCCAGGGCTCCGTTATATATGCCGGTAAGAGCTGGCAGACTAAAACCCAGAAGCAAAGATGCTTTGATCTGCGTACAAATATATTGAAGGTTCTAAATCAGGGAAAAAATAAGCGAAAATATACCGTAATTAATGAGGATGATTTATACGGCCTGAGGGGAGAGGGTTCCAGCCTTACCGACTATGCCGTATCACTTGCCGTGGGGGCACAATTCTCTCCGGCATATGGCTTTTGTGTTTTCGTAAGTGACGGTAAGGAATATCCTCTGCTGCAGGTTAAAAATCTTGACAGCTTTAAAATAAAATTCAAGGAAGCCAATAATAAATTTGCCGCCATAACCCTTGAAATTGGTTATGGAAGGGACTATCTTGGCAATACGGCAAAAACAAGAGGCCTTCTTGCAAAGGAATATTATAATTACAATTTTGATGTACTCCTTGAGGCCTTGCCTTCAATGATAAAGAAATAATTATATCAGGCTGGTTATAATCTGAGCGGCAGCATTAAATTCTGATACAATATTAGTGCAGGAATTGCTTCAAAAAACTTGTAGGAAAACAGCCTTGGGAATATATGCAGGAATAGCCTGAGGCTTATTCTGAGGGCTTGATTAACGACTGCAGAGTAATAACAATATTTGAATAAACTACTGTGAAAACAGTGAATAATGAAAAGGATGATGGCAGTATGAATAATATAATTTTGATCGGAATGCCGGGAGCCGGTAAAAGTACTATAGGGGTTATACTGGCAAAGGCATTGGGATATAAATTCATAGATTCGGACCTGCTGATACAGGAGCAGGAGGGCTGCCTGCTGAAGGATATAATTGAAGCAAGGGGCCTGGAGGGCTTGATAGCTGTTGAGGAAAGGGTCAATGCATCAATAAAAGCGGATCATACCGTTATAGCAACAGGCGGAAGCGTAATATATGGCGAAAGGGCCATGAAGCATTTAAAAAGTATAGGAAGAGTGGTATATATAAAACTCAGTTACAAAACCATAGCTTCCCGACTGGGGAATATCCGCCAGAGAGGGGTTGTGATGCGCAAGGGACAGACGCTGGAGGATTTATATAATGAACGCTGTCCCTTGTATGAGAGGTATGCAGATATAATAATTGAGGCTGAAGGCCTGGGAATTGAAGAGGTCCTCGAGGAGATAGTAATGAGAATAAAGCAATAAACTAAGTAAACCTCAGTCCCAGTCGCAGGAGGACTCAAGAATATGGACAAACTCCTCCAGATAATATTTATCCTGGTTGTCAAACCTGCCAGGTAAAGGACTGTCTATATCAAGCACCCCCTTGATTTTACCATTGGCATATATCGGCACAACAATCTCCGAGCGGGAGGCACTGTCGCAGGCAATATGTCCTTCAAATTTATGGACGTCGGGAACCAGTTGGGTTTTGCCTTCATAAACCGCGCTCCCGCAGACTCCCTTGCCGACCGGGATATGCACACAGGCCGGTTTTCCCTGAAACGGCCCCAGCAATAATTCACCATTTTTCATCAGATAAAATCCTGCCCAATTAATGTCTTTTAAGGCCATCCCAAGAAGAGCACTGGCATTGGCCAGATTGGGTATAAGATTTCTTTCATTCTCCAGCAAAGACTTAAGCTGCTGTAAAATAAGCCTATAGCATTCTTCTTTACTTTCAGGGTAAATGGTGTTATTTTCAAACATGAAATCGCTCCTTTATATTATCCTTGGCGGACAGATGCTTTTCTTTCGCAAATGTCCTTCTGTTAGAGTATCATAGCAAAATTATAAAGGACATTATGAAATATAACAAACATAAATTAAGCTCAATCATATAAAAAGCTTTATTATATGGTATTGACAAGAAAAGGGGAAAATAGCAATTTGAAGCTTTTCGGTTTTTTGGGTTGAATGAAAAGTTAAATTCCAGTGTAAAGTTAAATTCCACTATGAAAGAATAAATTCCATTTTATCTGGGTTTA
>ENA-OWPA01000418-OWPA01000418.1-bioreactor-metagenome-genome-assembly--contig:-NODE-418-length-59892-cov-21.161180_pt1 | contig 59892 bp, 52 predicted proteins | sample MGYA00238139_ERZ651803 | MGnify/ENA primary metagenome ERZ651803 (study PRJEB26909, sample SAMN07631231) | bioreactor metagenome | isolation source: Switchgrass digestor | place: USA: Dartmouth...
TACACTCATTTTGGGAGGTATACTTACCAACATATGTATATGATCTGGCATGAGGTGTCCTTCTATTATTTCTACTCCCTTATAACTGCATAACTGTTTTATTATATCTCGTATACTTTCTTTGTATTGATTATAAATAGCTTTTCGTCTATACTTAGGTGTAAAGACGATGTGATATTTGCACACCCATTTTGTGTGTGACATATCATTGCTTTTGTTAGCCATGAAATCACCTTTCCTCTCGTTATGATAGTAGCCTGAACAACTCTATTATAACGGAAAGGTGATTTTTTGCTATAAGCAAATGTTACACCACCCGCATAGCAGGTGGTTTTTTGTTTCGCATGGCTCGTTTCTCTGTTGAGAAACTCACTTCATGCTCAACAGACTAAAGTCCATAATAAAAACTGTCCAAAATATTTCATATATTTCGGACAGTATTATTGCAATTTATATTTATTCAATTCTGATTACTTTGATCAATTTAATGCCTTTGCAAGGGCGAAAAAGTTTATGGCTGCAGGGCTTAAATAATATTTAATATTATTTCATAAACTATGGGTACCAATATGGCAGGAAGCAGGTTTCCGCTTTTTATCTTCTTACCGAATATCATATTTATACCGATGGCAAATATAAGTATGGAGCCGATAAATGACAGATTTAATATCAGCCTGTCACTTAAGAACGGTTCTATAAAGCCTGCCGCCAGAGTAATCAGTCCCTGGTATATACCTACAGGAATTACAGAAAAAAACACGCCTATTCCGAAAGTGGAAGCAAAAAATATGGCAACCACACCGTCGATAAATCCCTTGGCAAGAAGCATGGACGGGTCTGCAGAAAGCCCGTCCCTTAAGGAACCTATGATAGCCATAGCCCCTACACAGAACAGCAGGGAACTGTTTACAAAGCTTTCCACGAACCCTTTATCCCTGCCTTTATCAAGCTTGAGCTTGCCTTTTAGCCACTCGCCAGCCCGGTCAAGCCTTGCTTCTATATTAATCGCCTCGCCGATAAATCCTCCTATGGCCAAAGAAACAATCATCAGCATTACATTGGCACTTGATAATTTCCCGTCATCTACAACAAGCAGCCCTTCCAGCGCCCCGACAATACCTATAAACATAACGGCAAGGCCGAGAGCGCTCATGACAGTATCCTGAAAACGCTGCTTTAAGCCTCCCTTTATCAGCAATCCGACAGTCGAACCGATTAAAATAAGGGCGATATTACCCAATGTTCCTAAGCCTTTCATATATGATTTATAAAACCGTATATTTCGGTTATCCTCCCTGTCATTTTCTGGAATTCTATAATTTTTGTTTTGGCTTCTTAGTAAACTTTTATTTTAAAATAACATTACTCTTTTTCTATGCATAAACGATTAATTTTAATACATTAATAAAAGTGTTACTTTCTTCTTTTGTTTTCCGCCTACGCTTAAATGGTTGTCCAAAACATATTATACAAGACCGGTTGTTTTCTCCACTTCGCGCATGGCAAGAATTGTTTTTTCAATCAGCTCGTCCAATTCCCAGCCCAGCATTTCGGCACCGTTGCTGATAACCTCTCTTGAACAGCCGGCTGCAAATTTCGGTGTCTTGAATTTCTTTTTTACCGAACTCACTTCAAGATCCATGGTGCTTTTCGAAGGCCGCATTCTGACAACCGCACCGATTAATCCCGTAAGCTCATCCACCGCATACAGGACCTTTTCCATCTCATGTTCCGGCTTTACATCCACGCAAATCCCATATCCGTGACTGGCTACCGCATGAATTAATCTTTCATCGAAGCCCCGTTGTCTCATTATCTCCTGAACCTTGATACAATGCTGGTCGGGATAAAGTTCAAAATCAAGATCATGAAGAAGTCCGACAATCCCCCAGAATTCTTCTTCACCGTGTCCCAGCTCTCCGGCAAAATATTTCATTACCCCTTCGACAATTCTTGCATGTTTTAAGTGGAATTCGTCCTTATTGAACTCGCATAACAACTCCCACGCTTCTTCTCTGGTAGGAATCTTTCCCATTGTTATCACCTTCCGCAATTTATACATATTGTATATTTATTCGTTATCATTGAATATACAACATTAATATTAAAAATACAAGTCTTATCTGTTTTCACCCAATCCGATCAGATCTTTTATTACTTCGCCGGCTATAATAAGGCCCGCCACGGACGGGACAAAAGACACACTGCCGGGTACCTGCCTTCTTGCGGTACATTTTCTTTCGGTTCCCGGCGGACAAATACAATTATTTTTACAGCTTATCTCCATATCTTCTATGGGTTTCATAGGAGGTTCCTTGGAGTATACCACTTTAAGCGATTTTATTCCTCTTGCTTTAAGTTCTTTTCTCATAACTTTGGCAAGAGGACATATGGAGGTTTTATATATATCCGCCACCTCAAATTTTGTGGGATCCAGCTTGTTTCCCGCACCCATGCAGCTTATGACAGGGACATTTTTCTCTTTGCAGCGTACAATTATCTCAATCTTGCCCGATACGGTATCAATGGCGTCGACCACATAATCATACAGTGTAAAATCAAATTGATCGGCGGTTTCATGGGTAAAGAAACACCGGTGGGTGACAACCTCGGCTTTTGGATTTATGTCAAGGATTCTTTCTTTCATAACTTCCACCTTGGGTTTCCCTATGGTTTTTCTTGTGGCTATAAGCTGTCTGTTCAGATTGGTAAGACACACCCTGTCGTCATCAATCAAATCCAGGTGCCCCACTCCGCTTCTTACAAGGGCTTCCACCGTAAAGCTGCCCACCCCTCCCAGGCCGAATACGGCAACCCTGGAATTATTCAGCTTCTCAATGGCCTCTTTGCCCAGTAAAAGTTCAGTTCTTGAAAATTGGTTTAACATTTATGTCCTCCCAAAACAAATCAAAATTAAACAGATATTTTTATTATAATTAATAGGGTGCTGCCATTGTAGGAAAGCCCTGCCACGGCAACACCCTGATTTTTAGCTTATCTCTTCAAACTCTTCCTTACCTACACCGCATATAGGACAAACCCAATCATCGGGAAGATCCTCCCACTTTGTTCCGGGAGCTATTCCGTTATCAGGATCGCCCAGTTCCTCATCATAGATGTAACCACAGGCAGTACATTCAAATTTTCTCATAATATACCTCCATCAAAAAATGTAAAAATTATAAGTTACACTTTATTGTATACCAAATTTTTAATAAAATCTCAACCAAAAAATAAATCATGATGAAAACTTATCCATTTAAATTTATTCTTACTGTCATTTTTTTACACGGTATATTACAATGTTATTTCTACGATAAAATTTAAAATTCAGCTGCTTTTATATTTCTCATAATCATTCTACATATTACCGAGACCATTAATATTATAAATGTCAAAAAAAATGTAAATAATAAACTTCATAATCTGCCACTTGAAATCACTGTTTCAAATGGCTATATTATAATTGTTAAATTAAATTTATGGAGGAATGTATTATGAAAGCCACGATCGATCGCAGCGGATGCATAGGATGCGGATTATGTACCGAAACCTGTCCCGAAGTTTTCAGAATAGGCGACGACGGACTGGCGGAAGTCTATACGGATCCCATACCTGAAGGAGCAGAAAGCGCCGCACAGGAAGCAGCTGACAACTGTCCTGTAAGCGTAATTACAGTAGAATAATACATATACAATTGCCTGATTTTATTTTACACAACGGTAAAACAAGCCTGCCGTGATTTGATCATTCTCAGTGAAGGCTCAAATCACGGCTGCTTTCATTTATAACGGATTACGGCAATCGTGACCATACACTAAAACATCTTAAAAGCTCGAAACGGCTCCATACCATGGAACGGGCGTGAAATTGAATCACATCCCAACATGACTCAGAGCCGTTTATTTTTATAGAAATTAATTTCAGTCCAATTATTTTGTTTCAATTATGTATTGATTGAGAATGCTTTCAAGCATTTCCTGTCTGCCGGACTTATTAGGAGTTATACCATGTTTCAATGCATACTCCTCTAACTCCTTGAATCCTACTTTTCCTTCTATGATATCCTTGCCGAGACCATCTTTATAGCTTGCATAACGCTCTGCCTTGAAGTTTTCAAAAACCTTGTCTTCAAGGAGTTTTGCAGCAACCTTCAAACCTCTTGCAAAGGTATCCATTCCCGCAATGTATGCGTAGAACAAATCGTCATCTTCAAATGATGCACGGCGTACCTTGGCATCGAAATTAAGGCCTCCTGAATGAAGCCCGCCGTTTAGCAGGATTTCATACATTGCCAGAGTGGTATCATACAGATTGGTGGGGAACTGGTCTGTATCCCATCCGAGATTGGGATCACCGATGTTGGCATCTACGCTGCCCAGAACTCCGTTAATTCTGGCCATGTTAAGCTCATGCTGGAAAGTATGCATAGCCAGGGTGGCATGGTTTGCTTCAATATTGATTTTGAAGTAATCCAGCAAGTCGTATTTCCTTAAGAATCCAAGTACCGTCGCCACGTCAAAATCATACTGATGCTTTGTAGGTTCCTTCGGCTTCGGCTCTATCAGTAATTGTCCTGTAAAGCCTATTTCTTTTGCATAGTCGACAGCCATTCTTAAAAGTCTTGCAAAATTGTCAAGCTCAAGGGCCGTATCGGTATTCAAAAGTGTTTCGTATCCTTCACGGCCGCCCCAGAATACATAGTTTTCCCCGCCGAATTCCTTGGTAAGTTCCATGGCTTTCTTAATCTGTGCCGCCGTATATGCAAATACGGTTGCGTTACAGGAAGTTCCGGCGCCGTGTACGAACTTGGCATCACCGAACGAGTTGGTTGTACCCCACAGGCATTTGATTCCGGTACGTTTCATCTCTTCTTTAATTATCTTGGCAATTTCATCGAGCCTTCTGTTGGTTTCAGCGAGATTATCCGGATCTCTGGGAGCTATATCCGCATCATGGAAGCAGAAATAGTATATCTGCATTTTTTCCATAAATTCAAATGCGGCATAAACTCTTTCCTTGGCTTTTTCCATATCATCTTCTGTCTTGTCCCAATGGCGGAACATTGTATCCCCACCGAACGGATCTCTGCCCATATAAGTAAATGTATGCCAATAGGACATGGCAAATCTTAGGTGATCCTTCATGGGTTTACCCATGATTACTTCATCAGGATTGTAGTACTTGAATGAAAGCGGATTTTTGCTTTGAGGGCCTTCGTACTCAATCTTTCCTACTTTAAAATACGCCATATACTATTCCTCCTTTTATAAAAAAGATAAAATCTTTTCAAATTTCAGTCAGTGTTTCAAACCGAAACTCTTGCGCCGGCCATGACCGGCAATGCTCACATAATGCAATCCATATTTTAGATACTGTATATTGCCTTATGTCAAAATAAAAGATAAACATTTTTATTTTCTTCTGACAATTATATTATAATATTACAGATATAATTTGTCAATTTAATAAACAAATATATAATTTTATAATAAATACCTTCTCAAATGTATATTTATTTTGTTTATTATGCGGTGATGATAATTAAAAGATTTTTTTATATTAGTAAAAAGTATTGAAACAGAAAACAGGTTTTCGAAAAATCGCCTTTTATCAATAAATAAAGGTTTACGGCATCATTAATTCTGATTGCCTGTAAACCTTGTTTGTTTGATGGCATTACTAATTAGGTTCTATATATTACTGTAAAAAAGTTATAATCACAATCGTTTTATATTGCTAATCATAACCTTGTACCTTTTAATCCGTAAAATCTTTATAACCGTAACATATAATTTCGGTATACGATACAGCAATTCCAGCCGTAATTTTGTATAAATCGGTGTTACGGTATTATATCGTACTATGTTAAATTCCCTTCTGAATTCCGACAGTGTTTTCTCCGGGCCATCAATATCACTCAGATTTTTTATTTGATATAAATAATAATCCGCCAGAAATTCGCAGTAATATTCATGGGACAGGTCATAAAGTTCCCTTTCTCTCTTTTTAAAATATCGAATCCTGTCTTTATAGTACTTTATAACGGCGTCAGCCCTGAGCCCAAAATTATCCGTACTTATTATTTCCTGCCTGTAGTATAAATACCGTTCCACCACGGCAATCCTGTCCGCCCTGTAATACAGTGGATATAAAAATAAATCCGACTGACTTATTTCTTCAAATAAATCCATATCAAAAAGCTTGCCGTAAAACTCACAGGTAAACTTTCTGCTCAAGAAAGCCGCATTTCTTCTATACACCCTGGTGGTTGCCTTTTTTGAATAATATAACCGGTTATTATCTTTTTGCAAACCCGACTCCAGTAATACTGTCTTGCAGCAGGCAATAGGGCACTGATATTTTATGCATATATTTATTAAAGTGCGAATCATGTCCCTATGAAGCCTGTCATTGCTGTCTACAAAGGCTACATAGCTTCCGTCGGTATATCGGAGTCCTTCATAAAAAGCCTTTATTTTATAATCGGCATTACCTTTTTTGTCCGGAGTAATATTTAATAAACGTATGCGGGAATCCATCATAACAAGATTATTGCAGATGATATTGATACGGTCAAATGAATCGTCGACCACAAGAATAATTTCCAGATTTCTGTATGTCTGCTCCAAAATGCTTTCTATACACCCGTATATGGTTTCTTCGTTTTCCGATACAGCCACAACAACACTGACCAAAGGTTCTATTCTCATTTTATCCTCCATCTCATACATAATACCAATCTTAAAACATTGAAACCTTGCAATGTTAAATATTACGGTATGTAAAAATTTAGCCGGATTTGTTTTCTAATTATTTTTCATCTTTTCTGTGATTATTTTATTGACTTTTCTTCTGTCATGCCACCTAACGCATAATTCACGGGAATAATCTGCCATGTTTGTTTTCAGTTGCTTATTTTCAATCAGAAGCATTATTTTTTCAGCCCATTTTTTTGCATCGTGAACCGGTAATGTAAATCCGTTATACCCTTCAACCAAAAGGCCTCTGTTTACCGGATGAGCGGATGCCAGTATGGGTCTTCCCGCCGCTTCCGCTTCGGTTATATACCCTTCCCTGACCGACAGATTCGGCTGCATAAAAATACTGCAAACCTCCAGATATGGTCTGATATCGTTAACCTCTTCTATATAATAAATGGCGCCGCTTTCACAGGCCTCATCCAGCTCAGCCGCGGTTAAGACCCTGGGATCATCTACAAAGGTTCCCGAAAGCAGGAACCTGACTTTAGGATATTTCTTTCTGACAAGCCTTGCCGTTTCGATAAAACATCTTACCCCATGGCAGCATAAGAGCGGCATGGCCATATACACCAGATCCGTTTTCGGTAACGGATATCTCAAAAAAGCGTCCAGGTCCACACCATGGCTTTTTAAAACTACCGCTTGTTTTTTACACCCCAGTTTATATCTGTCTATCAGATCATAATCGCCTTTATAGACGAAAAATACGGTTTCGGAATGGCTTAATATAAATTTAAACGCCATTCTGTATAAGAAGCCTTTTTTGCCGTTTAAAAAATTAAGGCTGCCGATAATGAAAGAAACATGAGCATTCCGGAAAAATCGCAAGACCAGGCTTAAAACCGTTGTCTGTTTATTAAGATAAAGTAATATTTTATCTGGCTTTAAAATATGATATGCCATAAGGCAATGAATAACAAACTTCAAATTGTTTAGATTATGTTTTCTTAGGCTTTGTGGGATATTATAAATCATAAGCTTTTTATAATCATTTGCATGGCGGTTGAATGTTCCTTTGCCAGGCGACATACAGACAACTTCATAACTGCTGTTAAGCAGTTCATCGATAATATTGCCTTCCCCTTCGTTTAACGATGACCATGTGTCAAATATAATCATAATTCTCATTAATGTTTTCCACCCGCCCTGCCGACAACTGAATATTTTATAACAAAGGAACGGTTTGCTTCATACCCATCCGGTCCTATGAAAAAACCTCTTTTATATCTGAAGCAGTCTTCTAACATTAAGAAGGCCCCAGCCCTGCTTCTCCCATTTCTCACCCAAATCCACAGCGCTGTTTCTGAGCCTTATCTTCACTTCCCGGTTGGTAAGCCATGGATATGCCGATAAAAGCAAGGCAATGGCTCCCGAAACTACCGGAGTGGCCATGGATGTTCCGCTTTTAATCGTATACATCATGGGAAAAGACTCGGCTTTATATCTTTGTGAACTCATTCTTCCCTTGGTGATAAAGCGATTGACGTTGCAGGATATGATGTTTGATCCGGGAGCCACAATATCCGGTTTTTTTATACAATAGGGAGTGGGGCCTCTCCCCGAATAATTTTTGGTTTTCGAACCTAATACCTCCACGGAAACATTATCGTCCGATGAGCCTACGGTTATTACTTTCCTGCTTATACCCGGCGTAGATATGGACATGGGCTCCGGTCCGTTGTTTCCCGCCGCCACCACAACTACAAGTCCGCTGTCCCAAACCGCGTTTACTCCCTGTACCAGCAGGGAATTTTCATCAAGGCTTTCTTTGGCCGTGGTCCCTACGCTTATGTTAACCACCCGGATATTATATTTTTTCCGGTTATCTATAATCCATTGAAGCCCTGCCAGCACATCGGATATATTTCCGTCACCCCTGTGATCGAGAACTTTAATCGCAATCAGATTGCATTTGGGAGCAACCCCGGTGTATTTCCCTTTTGACGAATATCCGTTTCCTCCTATAATTCCCGCCACATGGGTGCCGTGCCCGTTGTCGTCATAAGGTTCGCTTTTTCCGTTAACAAAATCCTTAAAGGCGATAACCCTGTTACCGCCTTCCGTAAAATCCTTATGAAGACAAATTCCCGTATCAACGATTGCGACTCCTATTCCCTCACCCAATATCCCGTTTTCATGGGCCCATCTGCTCTCGATTATATCGTTTACTCTGTTCATCTGTGCGGCTATATGGGCATCCAGTTCCACATCAATAAGCCCTTCCAGTTCTTTTATCAAATCCAGTTTGTTTTTGTCTACTTCCAGTACATAAGCATCAATCATCGGTAATTTATATTTTATATGGCCCAGTTCCTCCAAATCGATCCGCCTGCTTTCATAATCCTTGCAATGAACTATAATCTGAATCTTGTCATCCCGTTTCATGAGTAACTCCAACCGTTTTTTTATTATCCTATTCCGACAGCTTACCCAATATTCTAATCTTATTGAATTCGTTTCTTGTTTCCAAAAATAACTATGTTTTATTATAAAAACAGGAAATCAGTCAAGCCTTTTGTCATATGATACAGTGTAATTATTATTAGGAGGAAGACTATGAGTGATTTAGCAGCTACTCATTGCGACCGTGGTGTCGGCGGCTTCAATGACTGCGGATGGTTAATCCTGCTGATTATCCTGATTTTGTGCTGTTGCAACAACAATAACGGTGTATTTGGAGGAAGAGATTGTAACGGTGATGATAATTGCGGTTTCCTTATCATCATTATTCTTCTCATCCTCTGCTGCTGTAACGGAAACGGTTTCGGCTTCTAATACGAAACACAAAAACAAAAAGCTGCGTTTATCGCAGCTTTTTTCTTTTTATTATTTTAATTATATTAAGCGTTTTTTATTTCTTTTAAGCCGTTCCATGCAATCCCTGTCAATTTCGTATATGGTATTTTCTTCTATTATCAGGTCATCATCATTTCTTCTCCCTGAATTTTCCTTGGTACCGTATCTGTTCATATCTTTATTTTTTCCCTCGCCCTTTGTATATCCGTATCCAAAATAATACGGATAATTATTATGATTATCCATTTTATGCCTCACAGATTTGTTGTCATTTCAGTATATGATAATTTTAATATAAATGTCATTAAACCATTGAAACAGGATATGTTTTCCTTTATACTATGAATACGGCATTAAACGGCCCATAACGCAAATAATCGCAAATATACAGATATTTATTTTAAATAAAATATTTCTGTTTACTTAAGCAAAACCATAAATGCCGCCGAAAATATCACGTAATAATATATAAATTTAATTAGATTAATTTTATTTAAAACTGGAGTGATATAAATGTCAGGATCAGTGTACGGAAAATGCTTTACGATATCCACCTGGGGTGAATCCCACGGCGAAGGATATGGTGTGGTCATAGACGGTTGTCCTGCTGGTCTGCCTCTTGATGAAAGCCAGATTCAGGAATATTTAAAGCGTAGAAAACCCGGACAGTCGAAATTCTCCACTCCCAGAAAAGAGGAAGACGAAGTCCGAATTCTGTCCGGTGTTTTTGAAGGGGTAACGACGGGAACTCCCATATCTTTAATTGTTTACAATAAGAATCAGCGTTCCTCAGATTATTCGGAGATTGCGTCCTGCTATCGTCCCGGTCATGCCGATTATACCTATGACATGAAATACGGTTTCAGGGATTACAGAGGAGGCGGAAGGGCTTCCGGAAGAGAAACCATAAGCCGGGTGGCTGCCGGCGCCATAGCGTCCGCCATTTTAAAAGAACTGGGTATTTCGGTATATGCCTACACAAAATCCATAGGCCCCATAACCGTTAATTATCAGAACTGCCGCAAGGAGCATTCTATGTTAAACCCCCTTTATATGCCGGATCTTGAGGCGGCAAAAAAGGCCGAGGATTATATTGCGCAAAAACAGGCGGAAAACGATTCCGTCGGAGGGATTATCGAATGCATCGTATCGGGAATGCCTGCCGGAATCGGCGAGCCGGTATTTGACAAGCTTGATGCCGCCCTTGCCAAGGCCGTTATGTCCATAGGCGCCGTAAAAGGGGTCGAAATCGGGGACGGGTTTTCCGTAGCCACCCGAACGGGTTCGGAAAACAACGATCCATTCGCATATGATCAGAATAAGCGCCTGATAAAACTTACCAACCATGCCGGAGGGATTTTGGGAGGCTTAAGTGACGGTTCCGAAATAATAATAAGAGCGGCTGTAAAGCCCACCGCATCCATCGGAAAACCCCAAAGAACCGCAAACAAGAATAATGAAAATATCGAGATTCAGATTGTCGGCCGCCACGATCCCATCATCGTACCCCGGGCCGTTGTAGTGGTCGAATCCATGGTAGCAATAACCCTTGTAGATTTCCTGTTCCAGGGTATGACCGCCAGAATGGACAGAATAAAAGAATTTTACACCGGATACCGGCAAAGCCAAAAATAATATCTCCTTATTCATATATCCGCTTTGGCTTATAATTCCGTATCCTGTTTTCTTATAATTATAAAAAATCTGCCGTGATTACACGTCTTGACCGGGCTTAAAAAACTGGCTGCGACGTGCAATCACGGTATTTTTTGCATATTTCGGCAAAATTGCCATTTCATGATTAAGTTTATAATTTTGGCATGTCTGGCAAATGATTTACAGCCTTAAATACGTATAAAATTCATCATAATTATTTAACTTAAGAATAAATCAGTATATTTCATGCGTCCAAATCTTTATTTCACGGCGCTTTGAAGTAATTTTCTGTTTATCAAAAAAAAGTATTGACATTCATATTTTTATATGTATAATGGTAATTGCATTTTGTTTAGAAATGCTAAACTCAAAGTTTATTATTATTAAAATATAGCGATAAAGGAGCAAATTTATGAATATCGGTCAAAAGATAAAGGAACTGCGTATCCAAAAAAACCTGACTCAGGAAGAACTGGCCGATCGGGCGGAATTGTCCAAAGGCTTTATTTCCCAGCTTGAACGGGATTTGACCTCTCCTTCCATCGCAACCTTAGTGGACATTCTTCAATGCCTTGGGACAAATTTGGAGGAATTTTTCAGCGGTACTTCAACCGAACAAGTCGTATTTAAGAAATCCGATTATTTTGAAAAATACGACGCAGAACTTAAAAACACTATAAAATGGATAATTCCGAACGCCCAAAAGAATATTATGGAACCGATACTCCTTACTTTGGAACCCGGCGGATCAACTTATCCGGATAATCCCCACGAAGGTGAAGAATTCGGTTATGTGTTAAGCGGCAGTATTACGCTACATATAGGGAATCGTTCTTTTAAAGCCAAAAAAGGAGAATCGTTTTATTTTACTGCAAATAAGCAACATTATATAACCGCATCCGAAAAAACCGGAGCTACCTTGCTATGGGTTTCCACACCACCGAGTTTTTAAAAAATTAAAAGGAGAATTGCCCATGACAGACAATAAGTTAATTAATCTTGTGAACATAACCAAATCATACGGCGATAATATCGTGCTGGATGATTTGAACTTATATATCCGCGAAAATGAATTTGTTACTTTGCTGGGGCCTTCAGGCTGCGGCAAGACAACAACACTCAGAATTATCGGCGGATTTGAAACTCCGGATAAAGGACAAGTGATATTTGAAGGCAAGGACATAACAAAACTTCCGCCGAATGAAAGACAGGTCAATACCGTATTTCAGAAGTATGCCTTATTTAACCATATGACCGTTGCTGAAAATATCGCTTTCGGGCTTAAAATCAAGAAAAAAAGCAAGGCCTATATCCAGGATAAAATTAAATATGCCCTTAAACTTGTAAATTTGGACGGTTATGAAAACCGTATGCCGGATTCTTTAAGCGGAGGCCAGCAGCAAAGAATCGCCATAGCCAGGGCAATAGTTAATGAGCCGAAAGTTCTTCTGCTCGATGAACCCCTTGGCGCTCTGGACCTTAAGCTTCGCCAGGATATGCAATACGAACTCATAAGGCTTAAGAACGAACTCGGCATTACCTTTGTTTATGTAACCCATGATCAGGAAGAAGCCCTTACCATGTCGGATACCATAGTGGTAATGAATCAGGGCTATATTCAACAGATAGGTACTCCGGAAGAAATTTATAACGAACCTAAAAATGCTTTTGTTGCGGATTTTATAGGTGACAGCAATATTTTCCCCGGTATTATGGTTGAGGATAAACTGGTAAATATCTTCGGAGTCAATTTTGTCTGTGTAGATACCGGCTTCGGTCATAACAAACCGGTAGACGTGGTAATACGGCCGGAAGATATCGATCTGGTAAAACCTGATGACGGAATTATAAAAGGAGTGGTTACATCCCTTATATTTAAAGGTGTCCATTATGAAATGGAAGTTCATGCCTGCGATCACGATTGGCTGGTACATTCCACCGATCTGTTCCCCGTAGGCACCGAAGTAGGTATCTGGGTGGATCCTTTTGATATCCAGATTATGAATAAACCCGAATCGGAAGACGAAGAAGCTGTTGAAGTAGAATTATAGGAGGATCCCATGAAAATAAGAAACATTTTAAAAAACAGGACACCTAGATCTCCTTTAAACAAAAATACAACCGGCCCGAATATGCCGAAAGCCAGATGGCTGTCTTTCCCATACATGATATGGATGACAGGGTTTATCATAATTCCTCTTATTGTGATAATATACTATGGACTTACAAACCAGGACAATAATTTCACCCTGGATAATGTGGCTCTCATATTGGATCCAATGAATCTTAAGGCTCTCGGCCAGGCATTTGAACTGTCGTTAGTGAGTACCGTCATTTGCCTGTTACTGGCCTACCCTTTGGCAATGATTCTAAGTAAGTCCAAAATGAACAGCACCAATTTTATAGTAATGATAATCATTCTTCCGATGTGGATGAATTTTTTGCTTCGTACCATCGCATGGCAAAACATTCTGGAGAAAACTGGTATTATAAATACCGTACTGAAATTCTTCAAACTTCCGGCAGTCAATATCATAAACACACCGGCTGCAATCATCCTCGGTATGGTATATAATTTTTTGCCTTTTATGGTGCTTCCAATATACAATGTTATGATAAAAATAGACCAGGATGTTATTAATGCCGCAAGAGATTTGGGGGCCAACGGTGTTCAGACTTTTTTAAAAATCATATTGCCATTAAGTATTCCCGGAGTAATAAGCGGTATAACGATGGTTTTCGTACCTTCACTAACTACTTTTGTTATTTCTGCCATATTGGGAGGAAACAAAATTGTACTTATAGGAAATGTTATCGAGCAGCAATTCCGTGTCGGTAACTGGCATGCAGGTTCCGGCCTGTCGTTGGTTCTGATGATTTTCATCTTAATCAGCATGGCCATATTGTCCAAATACGATAAGGAGGGAAGCAGCCTATGGTAAGGAAATTCTTTGAACGTTTTTATGTGGCCCTTATAATACTCTTTTTGTACGCTCCCATCATCATACTGATTTTATTGTCCTTTAACAGCTCAAAATCAAGAGCAAAATGGGGCGGCTTTACCCTCCGCTGGTATAAGGAACTGTTTAAAAACGAAAGCATAATGAACGCACTGTCCACAACACTGATTATTGCTGTCCTATCCGCTTTGATTGCCACCATAATCGGTACCGCAGCGGCAATCGCTATCAACAGTATGAAAAAGACCCCGCGAACCATTATGGTTGCCGTAACAAATATTCCTCTGCTTAACGCGGATATAGTAACAGGTATTTCCCTTATGCTTTTGTTTGTGGCTCTGCGGTTTACCCTGGGATTTACAAGCGTACTTATTTCCCACATAACATTTAATATACCCTATGTAATTTTAAGTGTCATGCCGAAACTAAGACAGCTTAATCCTCACACTTATGAAGCCGCTTTGGATTTGGGGGCAACTCCTATATATGCTTTTTTTAAAGTAATTTTACCGGATATTTTCCCCGGAGTAATGTCGGGTTTCTTTTTGTCGTTTACCATGTCCCTGGATGACTTTGTCATAACCCACTTTACCAAGGGGCCTCAGATAAACACCCTTTCCACCAAAATTTATACGGAAGTACGAAAGGGAATTAAACCTGAGATATACGCACTTTCTACGATAATGTTTGTTACCGTACTGCTGCTGCTTATAATTATTAATCGCAGGAACGCGGACAGAAACGCAAATAAAAATATGCCCATCAGTAAAATATGATTGCTGTGATTAAGATCCGGCAGAGTTGTATTTTAATAATTCATATTGCTTCGTATTATGATTTAAATTATATAAGGGAGGAACGAAATGAAAAAAATATTTGCCTTATCTGCCATAATAATAACCGTATTGCTTACAGGTTGCTCCTCAAAAAATACCGAAAAAGTCTATGTATATAACTGGGGTGAATATATAGACCCCGAAGTATTGGATCTTTTTGAGGAAGAAACCGGTATTGAAGTAATATACGATGAATTTGAGCAGAATGAAGATATGTATCCAAAGATTCAGTCGGGCGCCGTAAATTATGATGTAGTCTGTCCCTCCGATTACATGATTCAAAAGATGATTGAAAACGACCTGTTATATGAGTTAAACTATGATAACATACCGAATATAAAATATATTGATCAGGCTTATTTAAAGAGTGCCGAAGAATTCGATCCCGGCAACAAATATTCAGTTCCATACTGCTGGGGTACTCTGGGTATTCTGTACAACAAGACTCTGGTAGACGAACCAGTGGACAGTTGGGGAGTCCTTTTTGACGAGAAATATGCCGGAAATATCCTTATGATCGACAGTGTCAGGGACGCTTTTGCCATCGCCCTGAAATATCTGGGTTATGACCTGAATTCCACAAATATTTCCGAATTGGAGGAAGCCAAAGCATTGCTGCAAAAGCAATATCCTCTTGTTCAGGCTTATGTGGTCGATCAGGTCCGTGACAAGATGATCGGTGAAGAAGCCGCCATCGGCGTAATCTATTCCGGCGAAGCCATTTTCACCAGCAGAGAAAATCCAAACCTCGAATATGTGGTACCCAAAGAGGGTTCCAATGTCTGGATAGACGGTTGGGTTATACCTAAGAGCAGCAAGAACAAAGAAAACGCCGAGGCCTTTATAAACTTCATGTGCAAACCCGAAATAGCTTTGAAAAACTTTGATTATATAACTTATTCCACACCCAATAAGGGGGCCTGGGAATTAATCGAAGATGAAGAACTCAAGAACAGTCCCGTTGCTTTCCCGCCACAGGAAGTTCTGGACAGATGTACGGCTTACCAATATCTCGGTGAAGAAATGGAAAGCCTTTATATACAGATGTGGAATGAGGCTAAGGGAGAATAATATAAAACGCTTTAGTTGTTATAGGTCAGGTCCTGAAAGCGTCAGTCTTTAATACAAGTGTAAGTCAATAAATATTATTGTTAATCGATAAAAATTTATTGACTTACATTTTTTTATGTGCTATTTTCAAAAAAAATCATAGAAAACAATTATGGAATAAGTAACAGGAGGAATTATAATGAAGAGATTTTCTCTGGTATTATTCACAAAATGGTTACTGGATTTTATGTTTTTCAGCGGAATTATAGTTTGCCTGGCCGTCCCCTTCTTATTCAAATTTGCCGGAAAATATATCGGTACCTTTGACCGGTTTTATATACCCCTATGCATAATCTTTATTCTTGCAGGAATTTTCGCATTGGCAATTCTTTGGGAACTGCGCAAAATGTTTAAAACCGTAATAAATGAGAACCCATTCATACGGGAAAACGTCAACTCCCTAAAAAGAATGGGCGTCTGCGCCTTTATCATTGCGGTCTTAATGGGAATAAAGCTCTTTTTCACAGCCACTTTGGCCACATTGGTTATTATATTGGTATTCATAATTGCCGGACTGTTTTCTTTTGTATTATCCCAGGTGTTTGATCAGGCCGTTACTTATAAACTTGAAAATGATTTGACCATATAACAAGGAGGGATTTGAAATGATAATGGTTAATCTGGACGTGGTTATGGCACAACGCAAAATAGGACTTGCTGAACTGGCCAAAAAAGTAGATATTACTCAGGCAAATCTCTCCATACTGAAAAACAACAAAGCCAAAGCCATCCGCTTCAGCACCCTGGACGCCATCTGCAAAGCTTTGAATTGCCAGCCGGGTGATATCCTTGTTTATGTAGAGGATGAAGAGGACATGCAGTCACTGTCGTAATTGTCTTTTACCGACATAATCTATTATGTACAAATAAAACCGTGCTTATATGCCGCTTAGATTTGGCTGTCATTTGACGACATTCCGACATCCGTTTTTGCCACAAATCCAAGCGGCATTTTTTTATTATTACGGTTATATTTGTGTCCCCTTTTTTAATGTACATAGGTTTGTACCGTACCCAGAATGTTAAAATCTTTATTTCTGTATTTCCGTTTTAATGTAACATAAGTTTGTACCGAACACCCATATATTAAACCGTTATGATGCCCAACCCAGCGATCATAAACGATATATGGTTCGCTTATTGTCCTTCCGGATTTTAAACCAGTTTAAAAACTCTCATTGTTTAATTAAACCGTTTCAGCGTTTTACTTAACCATATATTTTCATTTTAATGTTAGTCAATAAATATTTATCGTTTTTCGATAAATTTTTATTGACTAACAATTATTTTTGTGATATTAATATTATAGAATTTTTCAGTAAAATCCTGTACATGTATAATAAAGGAGGCTATATCGGATGGATACTCAAAATGATCAACTTAATACCGGCATACGTCAGGATTTTGGTTTCTTTGGCGGACTGAGCCTGATTTTCGGTGTTACGGCCACACTCTTGTTTTATAAGGCGGCTATCGGACTGAATTCACTTATTTTTACCGTAATAATCTCCATACTTTTAATACTTATATCAATAAAACTGAACATACCGGTAACAAAAGAAGTTGCATTTTGCCTGGCGGGATCGGTTTTTTTAGGTATTTCCAATGTTTTGACTTCAAGCCATACCATGCAGTTTTTAAACAATATCGGCATACTTTTGCTTCTTGATTTTACTTTAATCCGCTTATTTACCGAAAGAAAATCTTCCGGTTTTCTTAATGATTTATTTAATATAATAATACTTCCGTTCAGAGCCCTGGCTTCCCTGGGTACATTCTTTATCGACGGCAATAGCTTTATAAAAAGGAAAAATATTATTAAAAACGACAGACTCAGAAATATAATTATAGGCTTTATCATAGCTATTCCGTTATTGGTAATAATCCTTTTTCTTTTATCAAGCGCCGATTTATTATTCAAAAAAATAACCGGAACCGTATTTGATTGGTTACATGACAGTGAAATATTCATCATCTTACTGACTGTTTTACTGGGTACCGTATTATGTTACTCTCTGTTATGCGGTTCAACCAAAAAGAAAGTCAAGGACGACAAAAAAGAATTCAAGGCCAGCTCCGTTATCGGCATAACCGCATCGGCCATTTTACTGCTGACTTATATTCTCTTTTGCGGAATACAGATTCTTTATCTGTTTGCCGGAGGAATATTCGTACTACCGGAGGGATTTACCTATGCCGAATACGCCAGACGCGGATTCTTTGAACTGCTGGCAGTTACCTGCCTAAATATCCTGCTTATTATCATCAGTGAAAAAGTTTTTGAGGAAAATAAACTGCTAAGGGCCATGCTTACGGCCATAACGGCCTGCACTTATATTATGATAGCTTCCGCCGCCTACCGTATGTTTTTATATATAGGCGCATATCATCTGACCTTTCTTCGATTGATTGTCCTGCTGTTTTTGCTGATTGATGCCCTGGTTCTGGCCGGTGTGATAATATCCTTATATAATAAGATTTTTCCTCTGTTCGGATATTCAGTAATAGTCGTTACCGTCTGCTGGGTTGTCTTTTCCTTAAGCCGGCCGGACTATCATATAGCCAATTATCTGATCAGTCACAAAGATAAAATAGAAAGCGAAGATATTTACTTTTTAACCACAGATTTATCCTATGACGCGGCACCTGTGGTATTACCCCTGCTGGAAGGCCAGTATGACGGCAATACCAAGTACTATATCGAACGATATTATGACAGGCTTTCGAATGCTGATTCGCGGGGTATCCGTGATTATAACTACTCATATGAGAAAGCAGTCAGGCTTATTAAACAGAAGAAAAAATAGATAATAAATCCGTGATTGCATAATATCAGGAATATAGAAATATCGCTTAACCTAATATATTTGTAAAAAACCTGCCGTGATTTGAACATCATTTACGGAACAGACAAATCCGATTATGTCATTAAAATCACGGCAGGTATATTTTGCTGCATGAAACTTTTTTCCCGCAGAACATTATAAATTATAATATGATATCCGATTATTAGCCCTAATTCTTAATAAACCGCTTCATCATACTTTATGAAACCACTTTATCTTATCTTTTCAGGGAATCCGACCTTTTTCTGAACCTTACGCAAGGTCTTATTGGCATAATACTCCGCTTTTTCGGCGTTATTCTTTATTATGGTATCAATGTATGCTTTATCCTTGCTAAGCTCTTCAAACCGGGTCTGGATGGGTTTAAGCATATTGGCTACAGCCTCACCCACAGCCAGCTTAAATTCTCCGTAACCTTTCCCCTCAAATTCTTTTTCCGTCTCCTCTATCGTCTTGCCTGCGGCAATACTGTAAATTTCAATCAGGTTACTGATACCGGGTTTTTCCTCGGAATAACGGATTTCGTTATCGGAATCCGTAACCGCCCTTTTGAATTTTCTTATAATCGTATCGGTATCATCAAGCAAGAATATGCTGGCATTCGGATTTTCATCGGATTTTGACATCTTCTTGGTGGGATCCTGCAAACTCATTATTCTTGCACCGGTTTTCTTAATGTAAGGTTCGGGAATGGTAAATACGTCGCCGTAAATATTATTGAATCTTTCGGCTATATCCCTGGTCAGTTCTATGTGCTGCTTCTGATCCTCTCCTACCGGCACGATATCGGACTGGAATAAGAGAATATCCGCAGCCATAAGAACAGGATAGGTAAACAAACCGGCATTGATGTTCTGAGCATGCTTGGCAGCCTTATCCTTATACTGGGTCATACGGTTAAGTTCACCCATATAGGTAAAGCAATTCAAAATCCATGCCAGTTCAGCATGGGCCGAAACATGGGACTGATAGTAAATACAGTTTTTAACCGGATCAAGTCCTGCTGCAATATATAATGTAAGAAGATTTCTTGCCTTTTTCCTAAGCTCAGCCGGATCCTGCCTTATGGTTATCGAATGCATATCAACGACACAATAAAAACACTCATATTCGTTTTCGAACTCCAACCAGTTCTTTAGGGCTCCCAGATAATTTCCCAGATGAAGAGTTCCCGTAGCCTGCATACCGGAAAACAGCGATTTCTTTCCGTTAAGCATATCATCATCACTTCCACTTCGAATATTTTATTTTTCCAAAACTGACTTGCCTAATTTATTCCTGAGATTGTATAGGCCTGCAGGAATAATGATTCTCATTCAAATATATAAATTATAAATTAAAATGTCAATCACGTTTTAATTTATCAACCAATTGCAAAGGTGTATCTATGACATCATCATATTCATCAACCTGGCCGAAACCATATCTTGCAAATATGAAAGGTATACCGGCTTTCTTTGCAGCCGCCGCATCCCCCGCCGTATCGCCTACATAAACAGGATTTTTCAGATTATTTCTTTCAATAACCAATTTAATATTTTCGGCTTTTGCCATACCGGATCTTCCGGGATACTCGTAATCCGTAAAATATTTTTCCAGATGAGGGTTCGCTTTAAAAAAACACTGGATATACCCTTCCTGGCAATTGCTCACAATAAGCAACCTGAAATTTTTATGCAGCTCTTTTAAAGTCTCTTCCATTCCTTCATATATTCTTGCGTTATGTTTTGCCAAATACTCACATTCGTAATCGCAACACTCTTTCATTATTTTTTTTGCCTTTTCGGCCGTAACGCTCTTAAACAACCGAACGGCAATATCGTCAAGAAGCATTCCGAATAACCCTTTCAGTTTTTCGGGAGTTATTTCATCCGTTACTTCCGGATATCTATTTTTTATAACCTCACTGAAAGCGACTGCCACTTGTTCGGTGGAGTCCCATATGGTACCGTCCATGTCAAAAATCACACTGTCATACATTCAATTAATCCTGACCTTTCTACGCTGCGTTTATGATTATTACATTTATATTTCTTTTAATATTGCATTTAAGTATTGCGCTTCAATTATAACATATACAAAATGTCTTTCACGGTTTATCTGAACTTTTTAAAACAACGCCATATTTAAAGAAAATTTTCTCACTTATGTTATAATGCCTAAAAAAAAGAATCTTGTCAACCCTGCTTAGAAAAATAAGCTATTTTGCTTTTTAGTGTTGATATATAAAAAACAGTAATGTAAACTAACATATGAGCAAATTATTGGCGGACATAATTCAGGTCCCGAAATTAAATATATAATAGTTTGATAATAAAATTGAAAGGTATGATGTGTCAATGAAACTGATTGCTAGTTTTACCGTAGATCATATGAGACTGCTTCCCGGTGTTTATGTATCCAGAAAGGACAGGTTGGGGAATGAGACCATAACGACCTTTGATCTTCGTATAACAAGACCCAATTATGAACCCGTCATGAATACCGCAGAAATTCACGCCATCGAACATCTGGGAGCCACCTATCTCAGAAATCATAAAGATTATGCCGATAAAACAGTTTATTTCGGCCCTATGGGCTGTCGCACCGGTTTCTATCTTCTGCTCGGAGGCGATTACGGTTCCAAAGACATAGTGCCGCTTGTCATCGAAATGTTTGAATTTATCCGGGATTATGAAGGTGAAATTCCCGGTGCTACACCCGAAAGCTGCGGCAACTATTCCGATATGAATCTTTCTATGGCCAAATATTATGCCAAAAAATATCTTGATGTTTTGTATAAAATCGATGATGAGCATATGAATTATCCCGCATAACCGTATAATGCGGGATTTTTCATGCCCATTGTTTTGCATTATTGCCGTTCCAATGAATATACTATAATGAAAATGTACTAAGGGAGAAGCTATGGCAGAGGACGGCTTACTTCACACAGCGGAACTTATTAAAACCGCTTTACCTTATGTTGACATAAGATCGCAACTTATTTTGGATCTGCTCGTAAAATTATATGAACTGATTGCCTGCTTGCGGAACCTCAGGACAAAAGATATGGCTGCCTGTGGCTTTGGAAACACTTGCGAAAAAGTGGATGCGGAAACCTTGCTGAAAAAAATCAGACCTAACTGCAATCAGAAAGAGCGGGCATTCGTAGATAAAATATTAAGTATATTTCAGGCCAAAAGAGTTTATGAAATGTATAACACTTATATGGAAGCCATTAAAACCATGGAAGACTTTGACAGTTCTTCCAAAGACAGCGGCAATGAAGACAATGGCTTCAACTATATGGCCAGCTTTTCGGATCTTGATTTATCGGAAATCGTGGGCAATGATGATTATGATATGACAGATAATGATAATACTGATAATGATATTAAGGACGGTACAGTATACAATAGCACCGATGACGATAGCATCAGCAACTACGATCATATGGATGCGGTCAAAGAGGACAATTCTAATCGCAATTCCGGCCGTTATAATAATGAATTAATAGAATCCCTGAAAGCCATGATACCTCCGGAACAGATGGAAACTTTTGAAAACCTGAGAATTCTTTTCGAAACGATGTCATATGATGATAATGAAAAATCCGAATCCGATAAGGAGTGATATTATGGCCGATTCCTCCTCCGGCAATTCCAAAATGAGGAATCTGGATCCTCGTAAGTTGGCAATTCTCATGGAATTGATTAAGGAAGCCGAAGGGAAACCTCTGGATAAATTAATCCCGCTAATCATCAGTACCAACAAAAAACTTCAGGCTCAAAATCTGAGTTTTACAAAAGACGAGACCGAGATTATGATAGAAATTCTTACAAAAAATATGTCTCCTAAGGACAGAGCCCGGTTTGAAATGTTAAGAAAACTTATGACCAAAATGTGACATACCACATAAGGGGCTCTCCGCACGGGATAAGCCTCATTAACCTTTTTCACCTTCTATGGCTCTTTAATGTGCCACAAAACACACAAAGCCAATCACAAAAATCCATATTTACTTCTCTATATTGCATAGAAAACAGTTAAAATAGCTGTAATAAAACAGGATACAGACTCAAGCTTATAGACTTGTACAAATAAACAGGCTGTAATCTGAGTGTCATACAGGATATTCAAATATCCGTATGACAACACAAATCACAGCCTGCATTTTTATAATGTTTCAGTTTAATATTTGTGTTCTGTGGTAATTTCCGTATCCCATAATATTATGAGATACTCTTTTATCTATTTATAAGTAAATTATTTTTTTCCTCTCTCTTAACATCCCTGTACATAATAATGTATTCTCTTACATACATGGCAAAGGACAAGGCTAAAAATATACCGCATATCAGCATAAGAGTATTTGCTATTTTTTGATTCAGATTGGGTATGGCCACCAATACAAGCATAACAGCATAAAAGACGGTTGTCGATACTTTTCCGAACCATTTTGATCCGTCTAATTTTCTGTTCTTTTTCAGCATCAAAAGCCCGGCAACCAGTAAAAACAACTGCATAATTACAAACAGTATCAACAGTAAAAACATCCATTTTACTTTGACTATCAATACGAAAATCAGGGCGGCCTGGGTAAATTTATCTGCTATCGGATCTATAAGTTTTCCCAATTCTGTAACCATGTTAAAAGTTCTTGCTATAAATCCGTCCAAAAGATCGGTTATTCCAGATGCCAGAACAATAGCGGCAGCTTGTAAGTATTCCCTGGGTTCCTGTGCTTTAATATATTGAACCACAAATACCGGTATCAGTAAAAAGCGAATATAACATAAAATATTTGGGATGCTCCACAAATCTTTCTTGTTAAATTTGGAAATAACTTTCATAATCTAATCCCCTTTACAGTTTTTGCTGTTATTAACTCATATAAAAAAGACCTTCCTTAATCTATGTGCCATTTACCGGTTATTATAAGAATAGTATACTGCAATTTCTGATATGAGAGAAACATAATTTACATATAGAAAGGTATCTTCTTAATTAATATACAACATAACTTTAGTTTATATTTTAGCATATTCCTTTTCATTATCAAAGGTGTTTTTTTAAATGCAATTTTAAAAAATGGATTTAACGGACAAAAAATGAACCCTCCCCATGAGTTCATCGTTATTTAAAGCGATTGATATGCTTATGGGGAGGGTTCTGTTTTATTTTACAACCAGATTGACTATTTTGCCGGGTACATAGATTTCTTTAATTATCGAACCTGATATTTTGCCTGCCATCGTTTCCTTGACTTTATTAATGACTTCATCCTTGGATGCATCCGCCGAAATCATAACCGTTCCTTTTGTTTTGCCGTTTATCTGTACCGCGATTTCAATCTCATTGTCTTTCAGCTTTTCTTCATCGTATGTCGGCCATGTATTTTTGAATACGGATGTATCGTGACCCATCTGGGACCACAATTCCTCACTGACATGGGGAGCAAAAGGAGCCAACAGGATTATCGCGGTCTCCAAAGTCTCACGATCTATACCGCCGGCCTTTTTGGCCATTTCAATCATTTTATTGTTATATTCCATAAATCCGCTGACAACCGTGTTGAGACTGAAGTTTTCCAGTCTGGTGGTTATATCATGAACGAACCTGTGTCTGAGTTTTATCATCTCTTCCGTCGGTTCAATGTTTTTATCCTTGTTTTCCATAACCAGATTGTAGAAGCGGTTTATAAAGCGGTATACTCCGTCAATTCCCCTGTCATCCCATTCGGAATCCAGTTCAGGCGGGCCGACAAACAGTTCGTATAATCTTAATGAATCACGGCCGTAATCCCTAATCAGATCATCGGGTGATACCACGTTGCCCTTGGATTTGCTCATTTTTGAACCGTTCTTGACAATCATGCCCTGATTAAAGAGCCTGATGAAGGGTTCATCAAAATCAATCACTCCGATATCCTTTAGGAATTTGGTATAAAATCTTGAATACAGCAAATGCAGAACGGCATGTTCCACACCGCCGATATACATATCAACAGGCAGGTATTTCCTGGCCTTTTCTTTGTTTACCAATTCCCTGTCATTCTTGTTGTCAACATAGCGAAGGAAATACCATGATGATCCGGCCCATTGAGGCATGGTATTAGTTTCCCTCTTTGCCGGTCTGCCGCACTGCGGGCAGGTGGTATTTACCCATTCGGTAATATTGGCAAGAGGTGATTCTCCTGTTCCGGTAGGCTCATATTTTTCAACCTCAGGCAGTAATAAAGGAAGTTCTTCCTCGGGTACGGGAACAGGGCCGCAGTGTTCGCAATGAACAATCGGAATAGGCTCTCCCCAGTAACGCTGACGGGAGAATACCCAGTCACGCAGCTTGTAGTTTACCGTCTTTTTACCGATTCCCATCTTCTCCAGCAAATCGGGTATCTCGCTTTTGGCTTTTTCCGAATCCATTCCGTTCCATTCACCGGAATTGATCATTATACCGGGTTCGGTATATGCCTCTTTTAAATCCGGATCCTCCTTACCGTCTTTGGAGATAACCTGTATGATTGGAATACCGAACTTTTTGGCGAAATCAAAGTCTCTTTCATCATGGGCGGGAACACACATTATTGCACCCGTTCCGTAATCGGCCAGTACATAATCGGAAATCCAGATAGGTATCGGTTTTTTTGTCATCGGATTAATTGCATAACTTCCGGTAAATACACCGGTCTTTTCTTTATCCTGCAAACGGTCTACCGAAGATTTCATCGAAGATTTCAGGATATATTTTTCTACGGCTTCCTTTTGCTCAGGTGTGGCAAGTTCCCTGACCATGGAATGCTCCGGAGCCAGAACCATGAATGTGGCACCGTATAGAGTATCTGGTCTTGTTGTATATACTTTTATGGTTTTATCGCTTCCCTGTACTTCAAAGTCTACCTCGGCGCCGTAACTCTTGCCGATCCAGTCTGTCTGCATTTTCTTAACCTTTTCAGGCCAATCCAGTTTATTCAGATCTTCAAGCAGCCTGTCGGCATACTTGGTAATCCTAAGCATCCACTGTTTTAAATTTTTCTTTGTTACGGGTGTACCGCAGCGTTCACATGCACCGTTTACGACTTCTTCGTTTGCAAGTCCCGTCTTACATGAAGGGCACCAGTTAATCGGCATTTCCTTCTGATAAGCAAGGCCTGCTTTAAACATTTTTACGAATATCCACTGAGTCCATTTGTAAAATTCAGGATCCGTGGTATTAACTTCCATGTCCCAGTCATAAATTGCCGAAATATCATTGAGCTGTCTCTTGAAGTTTGCTATATTTTCCGCCGTGGATTTTCTGGGATGAACGCCCATTTTTATTGCATAGTTCTCGGCCGGAAGACCGAAAGCATCCCAGCCCATTGGATGGATAACATAATAACCGTTCAGCAGCTTATATCTGCTCCAAACATCACTAATCACATAACCTCTCCAGTGCCCTACATGAAGGCCGCTTCCCGACGGATAAGGGAACATATCAAGACAGTAATATTTAGGTTTTTTACCGTCATTGACATTGATGGGATTTTCCTCCCAGTACTTCTTCCATTTCTTCTCTATTTCCTTGTGGTTATAGGGTGTCGGCATTTTATTCTCCTCCTTGATTTTTTTCATATTACCGCTTCTGTAACTTATTGAATTCTTTTGCACAGGCGCTGCCAGTATATTTAAAATTGACACTGCATGTAGGTTAATATTCCTGCACAGATAATATTTTTTATGAAGCTGAAATAATTCTTTATATAATAAAAACCTTTCATCTATTAAGAGACGAAAGGTTTATTCCGCGGTACCACTCTCATTCGCAATAAATACACACTTATTGCGCACTTTTCCTCTGTAACGGGATTGCCCGTTCCGACCTACTGGTTTTCAGCCGGAAAGCTCCGAGGCGAGTTGGGAGACTGTTGCTGCTGCCTTCCACCTGCCGGCAGCTCTCTGAAAGCACATATTCTCTTAATACTCCTCTTCACAGCTTTTTACCATATATTAATTTTGCTATATATCAAATAAGAAAATCATACCCTGCAATAATGCTATTTTATTAGTCTTATAACTAAGGACGTATGATTAATAGAGCGTTTATTTAAACGCCTGTTAGTATTTCATATTATTCAATCAAATTTTTTGATATTATGGATCATTAAATTTAACGCTTTTAATTAATATAATATTAAATTAATGTCATATGCCGAAAATGACAGTTAATTATATGAAAATTCAAATCGAATATATTTAATAAATATAGCACTACATCCGTTTTTGTCAAGTATCTGTTATTAAATATCTGTTTTTCATGTTTAACAGTTAATTAATATATGCCCTGGAGCAAACATAATTTCAATTTTATATCCGTTTTTAAGCAGTTTATATGTCTTTATAAGAAGAACATTAAAAATTGTCTTCCGCTCTTAATCCGGAGTGTTATACATGTTATCAACTTAGACAGATAATTATTATATCGTAAGTAATTGTATTACGGAGCATTTTATGAAATCAGAATCTAAAAGAAATTTATTTAGTATAAATTGTATATTATATACATCATGATAAACCTGGTACTTTTAAAATATTTTTCCGTTATAATCGTCTGTATGTTTCTTGTCTACATAATATAAAACCACATCCCCTGCTTTGAAATCAAATGTTACACCTTTGTTGTCTGTTTTCCGTATTACGGCTCCTTCCGTTACCCACATGGAGCAGTTACCATTATATAAATAATTTTCTCCGTTCGTATATGATAAATGTGCCTGACCGTTTTTATCATATGTCTCTATACGGAAATTGACTATTATATAACCGCCTCTTATCCAGAAGTCTTCGCCATAATCAATTCCGTATTTTTTCATGTACCCGTATACATCATATCCTTTGGGTACCACATGAATATTTGTGGGCAGTTTATATGTACCGTACCAGCGCTGCACATATTTCGAAAGGCTTAATTCTGTTTCGTCGGTTTTTTCTTTGATTTTGCCGTATGATTTATACTTTGATATTTGCTCAGCATATTCCGTACCGATAAATGTCCTGAATTTGCTCGTGATTCTTATTTCGCTGTATGAGTACATTACATCTGTCTGATTTTTGAGGCTTGAGTAAGTCGTACCCATTACTTCGGCCGTATGCTTCAGTTCTTCCTCCGGTATTCTGCTGTACGGATTGCCTGCCTGGCCTTTTTGTAAATTTACCAGGTCTATTCCCTCTCCTATTTTTACAAGGTACTGCTGTTTGTCGTATATTTCTTCATCATAATATATATCTACCAGTTGCCGGTTCTCTCCGTTTTCATCCACATGGTAAAAGGTCGGAACAATTCTTATCCTGCATCCGCTTCCGTACATTTCCCCGGTGGTATCCAGCATAAATCTGAAGGCATAACCGGTTTTAATCACACCTGCATTTTTATATTTCGGATGGCTCCCGTTTATCAGGGGAAGGGTATACTTGTTATATCGGCCGGTTTCCAAACCATACTGATTTTTGGTACCTACCGTATAATAATAAGCGTAATCATCATTATAATTGGTTTTCTTTGTTCCGTCTTCCGCTCCTTCAAAGTATTTAAAAAGCATCGTATCTTTTACTCTGAATACATCCTTCCATAGTCCGTCATCCGATATGTCATACAGGGTAAATCCGTATACCCTTCCGGAGATCTGAAATGTCCTGGTTGCCGTTGCAACGTAGTTATTAATATTAGAATTCCGGGTTGTTTCAGTATTGCTTAATTTATCTTCCCCGTTGACCGCAACGGTTCTGAACTCGGCGGTATATACTCCTTCCTTTACCCACATGGGCACATAAAAACGGTATGTCTCCCTGTCAAGGATTATCCATGTACCGGCCTTGATTAGTTCGTCATTTTCTGTTTTGTTGTCGCTGTTAACATCCATGAATACATCAAAAGGCAGTTTCATTTCGTTTCTCAATTTCCCGTCTTTCTTTGCTATATACGACACATTCTCCGGATCTATAAAGGATCTGGAAAAATCCCTTTCGTAATATCCCTGCCTTGCACTGTGCGGCAGTTTATTTGAAATCCTTACGGTAAAATCATTGAGGCTTGTATCCGGATCCAATACTATATGATAAGCGTCCTCTGCCGGTTCAAGCAGTTGCACCCATTTATCGTTATCGTCATTAATAACCGGATCGCATATCACCGGAGTATGTATGACAACATTATTTACTCTCAAGGTGAAAAGTTTTGTATTCTGGGCGTTTACACTCATGGGATGTTTTATATATGTAACATTACCGTTTGATGTATTTACCCCGTTTTCTTTTTTGGCATCTATAACCAGGCCGTCTTTGAATAAAACCTTGTCATTTGTAAGACTGTTGGAATATACCATTACTCCGGCATCCGGTACAGGGGCGATTTTTTCAGCCGCGGTATCTGACATTACAACCTTTCCGCCAAACATAATATAATCGTTTTTCACCGTCAGTTCGTCAGTCATTTCCCAGGCATAGGAAGTAAGGTCAACGGTTTCGATATCCGGCCGATAACCGTCGTCGGAAGTAATCGGGCTCTCATAGGTTAATTGAATTCCTTCCGTCGCCTGCTTCGGTAAGGTTATATGGTCGTATAAATTGCTGCTGTGCCTTGTGACAAGTGAAGGAACTATAAGATAGCCTGTATTGACACTAAGGCTTACTCCTTCATTGGGCAGAGAATAATTATATACGTTTGCCGTATTGGGAATATAATATTCCAGTCTTTCTATTTCCCAATAGGAATATGCCCTTTCGACAGTTATATATTGCGTATCTGTCACGGTATCCGTAATATCTTTCGGCCCGCCGTATTCTTCCGGAGTTGCCGTTTTGTATTCAAGGGTATATGTCATGGTAACCGGAACCGTAAATTTTATTTTTCCCGTCCTGTTTACCAGTCTGTAGCCTAGCAGATATTCCTTTGTCTTTACATATACATACTGGCTTTCCGTGGTCGATATACCCTCTTTTGAGATGAAATATTCCGCACCGAACTTATCACCGTTTATAACCGCATAAGGGGAAGGGCTGTCAACCGGAAGTATGATTGGTGCCGATTGTTCAGGCACTTCAACGCTTTGTGTTGTATCATAATACAGCTTTAATGTTATTACCGTCCCCAGCTCCGTTTCGGACGGTATTTTAAATGTTGCCTTGTCTCCCGAACCTGGCTTTGTAACATTCCCGGAGGATGTTTTATATGTATAATCCCATTTATTCATATACTGATATGTAACGTTGCCTATCACAATTTTACTTTGAATTGACTTGCTTATGGCTTGTCCCCTGGTAACTGTTTCTTTTGAAATTTCCTGAATTAAGGATCCGGTCTTTGACACCATTATAACCCTTAAGCTAATCTTGCCGGTATCCGCTTCTCCAGGTTTATAATATACATTTACCGTTATTCCCCCTATTATTTCATCCGCAGACGGCACCTTAAAACTTATATTTACCCCGGTGCCTTGATTCGTTATTGTAGGGGCAGAGTACGAATTCTTCGTATATTTCCATTTCCATTCCCCGGTGAAATTGTACGCTTTTTCTCCGGAAGTAATGGTTTCTTCGACCTTATAACTGAATGTATCTCCCGATTTGGCCGTATCTTCGTAAAGTTTTTTTATTAATTGCCCGGTATCTTTATTTATTGCATTGACTGTAATGGATATTTCTCCAGACGCCTTTTTGTAATATGCTATTACAATAATTTCATCATCTGAATCTATATCGCTGTATGCGGTAAATTTTATCGGATCATCATCATTCCAGTTGTCTGTATTGGGAATTGTCATTCGTGCTTCATTACTTTTTAAGTAATAATAAAAATATCTTGTCTTTTTATATGTAATGCCGTTTATATTTAATACTTTGTCTATGGACTTTTCAAATACCGCACCCGGTTGTACTGTCCCGACATAAAGATTTTCTTTAATAATTTTATCTGTATCAATATCGGCCGCATGGATCCTGACCGTTACATCTTTCTTTTCATAAAGCATATATACATCCATTCCGCCGTATAAAACATTTACACTATCGTTTATAATATCCTCGGCGGTAATGGTCTTTCCGTTTATTTTATCTCCTATCATCTTATGGACTCTGTCAGGCGCATTTGAATCGTCCAATTTTGCCCTTACATAGTAACCTACGAGGGAATAAGTTTTATTTTTGTATTCATACGTTGAGTTTACATAACCGTCCCAAGTAAGCGGTTCACCTATCTTTAATTTATCTAATGCTACTTGTTTAACATCTGTTCCATTAACTATAAAGTGAAGAGTGTTATCTTGATCACCAGGATCATATGGTATTTCCATATTAAAATACTGTTTGAATACATCTATATCCTTCCACGGTTGATCATTAACGATACCTTGCCAAGTCGTAATTTTAGGCGTTAATATAATTTCTTTCCCGTTTACTATTTGATATGTTTCAAAAATAGTATGAAAATATAAAATTGTAGTTTCTGATATCTTATCCAAGTCAATAATTTGCTTCATTATTTGCTTTACATATTCTTTATTAAAGTAATATTCAGTTTTTACTATATTTTTATCACGATATATTTCTTTTTTTGTGGTTGCATTATCAAAGTATAATTCTTTATATGGTCCTATAGGTGCCGAAGGGCCTTTTATGCCTTTTGCATAAGCTGTTTCAGGGGACGGTTGCGTCGTTATTGTAAACCCAATAGAACGATATCGTGTATTAGTCGAAGCTGCTACGGATGTTATAATTATGGTTACATCACCAGTATTTTTGTTAAATATTATTTCAGGTTTATATGTTTTATTTGATTCATCCGATGCATATGACTTATTAATGATAAACAAAGGTATGATAATCAATAGTAAGATAATAAATAATAACTTTTTATAATTTCGTAATATCTTATGTAACTTCATATGAAGCTCCCCTATTTAAAACTCTCTCTGAAAAAATAATCTGTTATACCGTAATCAATAGGTATACCCCACCGGCCTAAAACTGTACTTAGCCTTATGTCAAAATAACAATATTGCCATTCACCATTTTTTATATTTTCTTTAATACTGCTTGACGCATTGTATATCAATCTATTGTCAGGAGCATATATATTATTTGATGTAACTTTGTACTTAACATAAGATCTAATATATAAATGTCCTCTGCTGTCATACATTGTACTGGGTTCTACAGATATACATTCACTCTCTACAATTACCTTATATTTTTTCATTTTTTCAATATATTCTTTAATATTTTCTACTATTCTTTTATCTTCCTGGTATCTTGTATGTGCGAAAGCAAGGCCGTCTATCCATTTTTCATCTACCGTTCTGTAATCTACGTTAAATATATAATTTAAATATTGCTCTACCTGGGATATTGTAAAATCATATATGTCGTATATATCTTTTTCTAATTCAACGTAAAAATAATAATCATATAAATACTTATAATCAACTTCTTTTGGATAGAAATATTCATCCTTCTTTATACTACCGTTAATATAGTCGGTGAGGTACATAAATGTATAATCCATTTCATAAAATTCATTCGGGAAACATTCCAGGATATACGGAAATTCATCCGCATTTTTAGGCAGGTTTGTGGTTCTTATGAGCTGGCCGTCAGGACTTATTAATGCTCTCTTTTCCGGATTAAGCACCTTCTGAATAACATCTTTTGCACCGCTGGCAGTAATTTTATTATTCCCTCTGAATTCCCTGTTCTGAACATATAAGCCGTTGGAATATCCCTTCATTATTCCTTTGGCCACAATGGCCGCAACAGCTTCTCTCTTGCATTTCGGTATGTCTTTTATATCTGATATTCTCTTTTCTATTACATAGTTTAATTTTCTTTCTTCCTCTCTTATTGTTTTCCAGGCTTTTATTATGTCTGAATTGTCGTCAAAAGGTTCTATACCAAATACTGTATTTTCTATAGGTATTCCAATCTCCATATAGCGTTTAATTGTGTTTCCATAAGAATCTCTTACATAATGATACAGTGTTCTATAATTTTTTTCATTAAAGGTACTACTTAAAATTGGTACAACAACTTCATTATTAAATATTTCTTCCGGATATGTTTCTCTTGTCGCACCTTCCGGATAATATTTTCCGTCTGTGTCATAATATAATTCATTCTCATATAATCTACAGTCTTTTAAGAATTCATATACTTCCTCCGGATATCCGTATTTCTGATGAATTAATTCATCAAGGCGGTTTGCTATTACAGCCGCATCCGTTCTTGTAAGATATTCAGAATAATCTTTGAAATCTTCTTCTTTTAAAATTCCTTTTTCCAGGGCCGTATCAATATAGGGCTGTTCCGATTCTTTATTTACCGGCCAATTCATTTGCTTTACTATGTATTCGATATAATCTTCAACTTTCATATACTTCTCGGAAGCCTCCACTACCCTGAAATTCCCCTGAATCACAGTTAATACGGCAACTGTAATTACAAGAACAGTTAAAAAATTTCTAATTTTCATTATTTTTTGGTTCATTGATTACTCCCTCCCATATTTATAAAGAAATTTAAGTATTTTTTGTTTAATGAGCGTATACCAATTATGTTTTATTTTGAAAAAATATAATGGATAAAACTAATATAGTATATTTTTACTACTGGTGCAATAATTTTCCAGTCGCCTTCTAAAATCTTTGATTTTATTATTCATTTATTTATATACAGAGTTTTGTAATTCATTTTCGAGAATACTTTTCATATCTTCCAATTGTCGCATACAAAATACTTTTTCCCCTTCATACACATATAAGGTTTTTTCAGTCATATTTATTGACTCATTTAAAACATCCAGCGCATTATTTATGTTACCTGCCTTATATTCAATATAGGCTTTCATTGCTGTCATAATCCTTGTAAAATGGACATCTCCCTTTTTGATTAATTCATTTATTCCGCCGGAAAAATTATAATTTATATCTCCGTCATTATTGAATTTAATTGAAAGCACTATTTTTATGTAAATTCTCTCCGCCTCTATAATGTCTTTTATCTCTTTGCTGACATTTACCGTTGGTTTTACTTTATCCAAAGCTTGTCCTGCCCTGCTGTAATTGCCCGTATCAAGGTAATAATAATATTCCAGCACTGCCTGATAGGCTTCTATGTCGTTGCCGGCGGTCTTAGAATCCATGCATAGAAATTCTTTATCAATCTGCCCGTACGTCAAACCTTTTGCCAGATAAGTTGCGGCCATTAGCTGGGCATTATGGCATATGCGGGTATGGATATTTTCTTTTAATAGATCATAACAGGCCTTATCATTACATACTCTTTTAATTCTGGCCGTTCCGTTCATAATAAACAGTCCTGCCCCGAAAGCCGAAAAACTCCATATGTACAGCCATAATACGGGTTTTATATTGATATGAGTTATTAACAAAAAGCCAACTAAGCCGGAAACCATGTTAACAATACAGCCACCCATGGTATAGAGAAGTGCATCAGAATCGACAGATTTGGGGGACATAATACATTTATAATTTTTATCATTTACCAATATTAACCTCAGTTTACTGTCTGCTTTCTTAATTACAATTCTGTGTACCTGTAAAAAAAGAAACTTCCAGCCTGTGACGCAGCCAAAAAACAGATGCCCGGTTTCATGCAAAATCAGTTGAGCAAAAAAACCGGTACATATAGAAGGGACAATATGTATCAATATATAACCCACTTTATATACCCACTACCCCTTCCGGATTTTTCCATAACCCATTCAGAATATTTTATTATTTCATAATATTTTATTATTAATAAATGTATTTTCAGCATAATTAAAATTAACATCTATTCCAGAATCGGAACCTTTGCTCCATGCTCAATGCATTCACAACAATAAGCTCCCAATTTCACGCATTCTTCCACACTGTCAAACGACTCCTCAAGTAAAAGACTGCTATCATTTATCTTCTCACATCCCTGCCTGTGGGCCAGTTTATACCAGCTTTTTTGCTCGACAAAATATTTCGGCCTTTTTAGAATATTGGCTCCGGCCGATACTATTTTATTGTATCTGTAGTTTCTGTCCGGGCCGTAAGGATATCCCTGAAATACCACAATCATATTGACATCGTCAATATAATCCGCCCATTGGTCTTTCATTCCATAAGGAAATGTAAACGCATAGGTAATTCCCTGTTTAACAGCTATATCATTATGCCTGCTTGTATAATAAGCCAAGGTTTCTTCCAGCTTATTTATAATTGCAGTCTTTTTTACCGTCTCATAATCATTGTTATGAAAAAGAAAACTATTTCCATATTTTAAATTCAGTTCTTCGTATGCAGGGTTTTCGGATAATTCCTTATAATCTATGTAAACAAACCTGCCCTCCTGTTTGAAAATATCGCTTTTATCATAAATATAAACCATATCGGTCAGGGTGAACCGATATATAAAATAATCGTCTTCATAACTGTAAGGCATTTTTTCGGTACATATCCGTTCTATGTAAGTATTGCCGTCATCCGCTTTATATTCATCATAATAATATACGTAATATCCGTCGGTATCACACAACAGTATGACCGGTATGTATATTTCTATCTCCGACTGGGCGGTTTTATCCGATATAATACCCATTGATGAATACAAAGAAGCGAAAAAAGTTGTTAATACTTCTTCTTTATTTATGGTACCTGTACCATAGGAACCGGTTTTGGATAAACAATTAACCGCATCGGAAACGGCAGATGATAAGTTTTTTGTAATTTCATCTTTTTCATTTTCTATGGCTTTCAGACTTCCTACGGTTAAATCTGTTTTTATAACGCAGCCAAGGAAAAATATAATGAATATTAATGTTAAATGATATATTTTCATTTTACCAATCCTTATAAACTAATTTACCATTATTCGTTCGGACTTGTTGATAAAAATCCATCTGTCTGACATTGACGGATAAATCTTCTTCAATATTATTCGGGCCATATTGGATGATTTATTCTTAACCGTTACTGTAAAAACATCATCAATATTAAAAACATATTTCCCCTTTTCATATAATTCCTCCAAGATTTCTTCCGTATTATTTATTAGCTCATATTCCATTATATTTCCGGTGAATACAGGCGTTTTCTGAATACACCCTGGGCAGCCTGGATTGGTTCCGTCCGGATATAACTCATATTCATAACCGCATATGTCACATTTTATTTTTTTCCTTACTGTAATAACAGTTATTGTTGTCGTTGCCCCTTTATATCCAATAGTTACTTGCATGGTTCCATAATAATTTTTGTCAAGATTATCAATATAACCATCCATAATTTCCTCCGTATGCCCGTCCATATAAGTAACAAGCAGCGTGACACCGTTTTCCTGCAATGTTGTACCTATGGTTATGACTAAAGGTAACGTCGTTGGCCGGATAACCCTAAGATTTTCCACCCATGCTTTACAGTAAGGGCAGCCTGGATCCGTTCCGTCGGAATTCAGATTGTATATATGGCCTTTTGAACAGGTTTTATTTCGTGGAATTACCGTTACTTTTATAATGCATGATTTACTGTAATTTTTGCCGTCAATAGTGTAGTTATATACCAAGGTAACGTCCTGATCCGGGCCTATATTTGACGTTGTAAAATTTGCAGAACATACAACAGTTTTCGTTGAACCGTTTTTGTATGTGGCCGTAGCAGTAGTTATTAGCGGATCATTTACATATACTTTTTGTGTCGGATGCGTGGGAACCAAGGATACAATAATTTTGTCACAGTCAACCGTATCATCTTCATCATAACCGCATGTAGTAACCCATTTATTTGTCCCCAGGGAATGGTCAAAATCACATACCTTTACATATTCGGTATTGTCACCATATATAGAACCGTTAAACCATTGAAGATGGCCCGTATAATCGGTAATTCTGCTAATATACCAACTTCCGAAGAATTGATTAAAGTAGCTTTTTATTTGAAATTCTCTTGAAAGATCAATCAATTCCTGTGCAGTTATATTTGTCGGAAATCCGGGATTATTTGAACCGGTTACTTGCTTTTCGTTATAATCCTTATACATATAATTCACAAATTTGAATCTTATTTCTCCGTCTGAATTTACATATGGCTGATAGGTTATATAGCATAGATTTGGTAAATCAGACAGTGTTTTGTTGTTGTAATAATATTTTGTAGATAATCCAAGTCGGATATAACGGGGAATATAACAATACCCTTCAAATAAATCGTTATACATCATTATATTAAAAGCATTAGAAGCACTGTTTAAAATTAATAAATGATCGCGATCTGAATATTCATATAGATCCCTTATATCTTTTGAATTATGATATACATAACAGCCTGATTTAAAGGTAATTGAATCATAGGATTCTTGCGGATTTGACTTTTTATATTCGTAAATAACATTTTTGGGTACTCTTTCAGTTGAGCCGATTACTCCGTCTTCAAGATTGTATCCACAAGACCATTGATAATATGATATTTGTTCTTCTTGCGTAATAGATGTACTGCCACAATAAGGACAGGTTTTGGTTCCATCCAAATTCATAAAGTTTAATGTCAAACTGTTTGTATCTGCATTCCAGTAATAATCTACAACACCACCGATATATCTTTTTTGGCATTCATTACATGTTACATAAACTTCAACATATGAAACATATTCAGTACAATTGCCGGAATGGGAATGTTTATGAATAAAATACGGATTTCCCGTATGTTTATGTCCGCCATAACAATTTTCATCATGAACATGATTTGGATCGGCCGGTGTACTTTTTGATTTTGCCAGAACACTTTCGTTGGTTTCAGTATTTAAGTTTCCGTCATTTATCGGATCTTCCACATAAGGTTTCTCTGTTACAACTTCTTTATAGTAATATTCATTTTTTTCTGTATACTTTTTATTTTGTTCCTCTATAATTTCTTCCAATGTTCTAATACGATATTCGGGTTCAAATACTTTATATCTGTGTTCAAAATCTAAATCGAATACAGTATCACCTATATCCATAAATTCCATATACTTTTCATAATCTTCTACTGTTAATATTCCTGTTTTCTTTATGTCAGTTATAAAACTATCTGTAATATTTTCGTACATGGATTTCATAACTGTTTCGGTCCTTAAACCGAAATAAACAGTTACCGATATAAACATAATAACTATTCCGAAAAAAATATCAATAATATATAACCATACTTTATTCATTGACTTTGTACCACTCCGCCGTAAATAAATCTCTTTTTTCTTCCGAATAAAGATGTACCTACTATCTTTTTTTGAATTTCATATAGTAAAGACATATCTTTTTTTATAACAATAACAGATATATAATTATTTTCCTGAAAATAATATTTTCCCGCAGTATAAATAGTATCAATTATTTCAGATGTATATGTTATATCAAAATATGTGATCTTCTTTGTTTCAGAATCTTCACCAGTAGTCATATTACAAAATGGACATCCCGAATCCGTACCGTCAGCATTTCTGTAATAAACATGACCATTCGGACATATAACGGCATCCAGAATATTTACTACATTCAATATAACGGTATCATAAAAATCTTCATATATTACTTTTACCGTCTGTTCTCCCAACTGATATGGATCAAAACCTTCCAGTGTATAGCCTTCATAGGCAAATTCCCTGTGTTCATCAAGAAAGATAAGTACTACCGCAATATCCGGTGTCGAGCCATATTGCACCAGGTTTGAACCGCTTTTTAAATAAACTTCTATTCCTGCCAGTTTTTCAGAACATACCGGGCAGCCTTTGGGAGATTGAGATAAATCATACAATAGGCCGCATATAGGGCATTGTATTAAGTATACCGAAAGGACATTTAATTTAACCGTTGCCGTTACGCCTTTATAACTTACCGTAGCAATATATGTACCCGGTGTTAATGTATCTTTATCTATACTCCAGTCATCTACTATACGGCTTTCACCGTTTGCATAATGGGCCGTTACCGTAAGTAATATTGCATCAAACTGGTTTACCGTTATTTCCTGCGGCTCGACGCTTATACTTACCACATTTTCTGAACATACGGGACAATCTTCCATTGAAGCAGGATATTCTGTATGACATACAGGACATATAATAAGTTTTTCTTTAACCCATACGGTTATTTCCCGGGCGTACCCGGCATATTCAACCGTTACTATCTGCAATCCGGCTTTTTCTGGTTTAAAATCGCTTGTCCAGTCATTTACAATACTTCTTAAATCGTTGTTATATATGGCGACAACTTCAATCGGAAGCTGTTCTCCCTGCGTTATTTCCACATAATCGGGAGAGACTTCTATTCCTACAATAATGTTTTTACAGTAAGGGCAACCCGGATCCGTGTCGTCACTGTTCAGTTCATACACATTATGACAACGTAGACATTCTCTTTTTAATGGTGTAACCGTTACCTTAACCGTTGCACTTTTTGTTATACTGTTTTCCGTATATGATATGGTCACATTTTGTGTTCCTGTTGTTGAAACATTAAGGCCCGATACAGTATATTGTCCTGGACTTAAATTTTTATTTGAGCTGTCGCTGTAAATTGCCTTTACCGTAAAAGACGGGTTACTGTACTTTTGAATTGTCTGCGTAGCTGGTGATACAGTTATTGATGTTAATGTTTTATTCGCCTTTACCGTAACAGTTATAGTACACGTTATTGTTCCCGTTGTTTTTGCATTTTTTATAAGGCCAGTATATGAAAGTGTTACTGTTTGAGTGCCTGATAAATTGGGATTAAAATTGCCGGCCGTACAATTTACCGTGCCGGTATGCCCGTCTAAATAGATGGCTGTCGCTGTTGTTATAACGGCTCCGCCTTGAACTATCGTCTGGGTTGGGTTGGTTGCTTTTATTGAAACAACTACTCTATCACATATCGGGTTTGTATCTTCATGAAGCTGGCATTTTGCATCCGGATATTTACAACCGTGATAAATAGCCGGATTTAAGATATCAAACTGAAAGATGTCGTGCCGATAGTCATAATATTTTTCTGTGTTATAGCTTGACTGATATTTTTCTATCTCTGCCCATATAGGGTAAACTTCATCCGTTTTCCCATTGCTGTATATGATATTCCCGTTTTTATCATATATATTTAATGAATAATGATTCTCATGGTAATAACTGTTATAAGTCCAGGATATTTGCGCTATTTTCCTGTTACATAATAAACAAGTCAAATCAACATAACCGGTTAAGTAATTCTGATTATAATATTTATAAACTTTTATTGTTTTAATTTCTTTTCCGGTACATTTACTGCAACTATTAAAGTTTCCGTATACGGGAAATTCATATGTTTTTTCCGGGGGAACGTATCCATAATTTTTTATATATGTTCCATTTCCGGAAGTAATTTCTTTATATGTTATATAAGAATAAAATTTACTCATAAGTTCATCTATTATTTTTGTAATTGAATCATATTCTGCATTTGTATATTGGGTATATGTATATGCCGTATAGCTCGGCTGATATACTTTTACAGTCAGTCTGTTATATCCTTGCCGTGAATCATAATAATAATTTACAATCCGTTCATGGCAATATCCACAATAAAAGGTAATACTTCTATAAGAAGATAAATTTGAAATTTGTGAAGTTTCCTCAAATACAATAGGCATTGAATAGCATTTTTCTGTGTGCCTGTGTCCGGCATAGCAATCGTCGGTATGGGTGTGAGCAGCAAAGGACTGAATTATGTTTTCATGTGAAACCTGCACCAATGAAGATTTATATTCATTTCTTTTATTATAAGAAATATCCTCTCCTTTGACCGGCTTTATATCCTGTATTTCTATCGAATACCTATCACCGGTTACATCCAGGAATTTAATGTATTCCTCATACATTTGCCTGTTGAGATAACCTTTCTTTCTTATTTCGTCTGTAAACCGGTGAGTTCTTTCATCTACCAGAGCGTCCGTATTTTCGCCGGATAATTGAGCAATATATTGAAGCGGAAAAACCAATATCAATACTACAGCCATAAAACCCGCCATCAATCTTCCCGGAAAATCCATTTCATACTCCTTTTATTCACCCAAATACGAATATAATATTATTTCAATATTCCTGTTCTCATCATACTTATACTGTTTTTTGTATAAGCCTTTTTTTATGTAAGAAAAATATAATTCATAATCACTTCCTGCCGCCGGAATTATATTGTTGTCAACCATAATGGGATATTCCCTGTATCCCATTATGGCGGCATAAATTTCTGCATGGGTTACATTTCCCATAGTGTTTATATTGTATTGTTGTATTACATTTTTATCTTCAGTTGATTTTTCGGTCAGCCTCTCTGTAAGTCCGGATAAGGCCTCATATTGATATGCCAAATATATTAAGCCCAGGCCAAAGATAATGGTTCCTGTAAGCATTTCCATAACGTTTATAACCGAATTTCGCATTATTATCCTCCGTAATAGCCCCGGCATATTCAATTACTTTTGAACAAATTTTATACCGAGAATTACCTTGTTTTCGTTTCTTATAACTTGTCCGGTAAACAGGGCCGTTGGTTTAATGTAATGTTCACTGTTTGAAAAATTTTTTATCTCCGAAATATACTTATTATTCGTATATATTTTCGGGTCGGAAGATCCGGATTTTAAAACTTCTACATAAACAGGCGCGGTTTCTGTTTCAGAATAGTCTCCCAAATGCTTCTTTATAAAATTGACCACCTCTGCTCCTCTTACTGTTTCTCCGTCATACATCAGGATATCATGCTCACTGAATTCGGAAGCTGTTTCTTCAGTTTTTGCTATGATACCGTTCGCCAGGCCTGACGTACTTTTTACCGAATTCATTATGTAATATATAATTATTCCTGTAAGAATTACTCCCGTCACGGTCAGGAATATTTGAGGGACCAGATCGTTATTCTTGTTTTTCAATTCCACCACCTGTACCTTCTATGTTTATTCTTGTTGAGTAAAAATAATTTTATCGATAATTCCGTTATCATTCCTTTTTACTTCGCCTTTAAAAATTCCATTAGGATTTATATATCTGGAATCACTTTTACTGGGTGTAGAACTTGGGTATGCTGAAGGTGTAGGCGAATTGTTTCCTTTCAATTCTTTCAATGTTATATATAAAATTTGAACATCATCAGGTTTGCTCTCTATTAATTCCAATAAAAGGCTTCCGCTTATTGATGCGCCGTCATAAGCTAAAAGATCAAACTCCGACATGGAACTTATAGTCTTATTTATTCTGTCTGTTCCGTCATTTAAATCCTTTTTCTTGTCCTTAAAAACACCTACCGACCACGCTATCATAAGTCCCGCCAATATCACACCTACAACAACAAGAAATATTCTTACCGCAATATCACTGTTTTTGGTTTTCATAAGTATGTCCTCCTTTAATTTTATTATTTATAAAATAAGTTCTGCAGAAACATTCACCATGACGTGTTTTCCAATTCCGTCAGAAGCCTGTTAATTTCACTGACGGAAGATATCAACGCAGGCATCAAACCGTAGGCGAATAAAAGCAAAAACGGTACAGATGCAAGGACATAGGCCCTAAACACTCTTTTTTTGATGGATTTTTCATTGGCAAGTTTTCTTTTTGAAATATATCCTTCATTATCAACCTGTATTTCTGCAAAAGCCTGGCTGACCGGCATATCGTCACACCGAATCAGATTGTCCACAATTCTTCTGAACGGTTCATACGGTTCCCGCTCTTTTAGCTTATGTAAGGCTTCAATATCATCGGAACCGTATTCATCAATACACATTCTCAAGGATTGTTTGTATACGACCGAAAACGACTCCAATTCCTCCAAAATCTGTTTTACAGTAACAGATTCGTTATACATTAACATCCCTATAAGAGCATTAAACTGGTTTACTTCATCCTCCATTGCATCTTTGGAAACCGTACTGTTGAATTTTAATATGATATAGGGAATGTAATATGCCAGAATACTTATACACAAACAAATAAACATATCCATAAATGAGAAACGTTCATTATGATATTTTTCAACCCGCCGTAAAATATCTTTTGCAACGGCCTCCGCCACAAGCGGATTGAAAACAAGCCCATCCCTTTTGAAGGTATCAATCAAAGCCTCTGTATTAACCGGAACCGTATCGGGTTTTTCAATAAATTTTCTTGTATAAGTCTCAATTGTGTCTGATATGGCTCCATATTGTATTTCTTTCGCTGCCGTTGTCAGCCTTTCAATTTCATAGGTCTTAACCGTAAGAAGCCGGTCCCTGCTGTCTTTATGAAGATAAACCGCCAATCCTGAAGATATCAAAAATACGAACAGCGCTATAATAAAACTGCGCAAAACAAAGTGCCTAGCCTTTATATTTCTGCCGTTATTCCTGAGTTCTCTTTGTAATCTTTCCTGTTTTGAAGCATATTTGTCACAATAATTATCCATAGCCTTTTTTATCGGCTTTATCCTGTCAATGATATATAACCACTTATGGCCGGATTGATAAAAAACCGGATACTCCGCGCTTTTTCGCATTATCAAGTAAATTCCCGTTATAACGGTTAAAAGGCCAAAATCCAGTAAAAATCCGGGCTTTCCGTAATAAAAGTCGACCATGTTTTCTTTTAAATCTATGGCAAACTTTTTTACAATATCAATGCAAAATATAGGAGCCACTACACATAAAATCACCCCCATGAATTCCATACTGAGTCTTTGTTGTTTTTCTGTTTCAATGTCTATCTCCTTCTGCAGGTTTTCCATATTTCTCACAAACAGCAGTTTACCGTCAATAACCTGATCTCCCCGTTCCATAAGCCCCATGCATAAACCGGCAAATGCCCGTAAAAATTTATTGGGTATGTTTTCATAATACAGCCTTATGCTTTCATCCCTGTCTGATGACAGCAGCAAACGGTATATCTGGTCTGCTGCAATTCTCATATCTTTGCTTAAATTCTCCCTTGCCATATATAACGCATCATCTATCCGGTAATCCACATAATAGTAATGAAGCACTTCTGACAACATTTTCTGCATTTCAGCCAGTATCCTTATTTCGTGTCGTTTTGCCATCCGGCTTACCACTTCGGAATTTATGATATATATGGCAAACCCTGCTGTGATTAATGTTGTCAAACTTTTATCTGTCAAAAGCATAAACATGAAAACCCACAAACTGAGAAACCATGATAACAGACAGGAGACTACAGTTTTTTTTGCTACGGTTTTTCTGTCACATGGACTTATCAGACGGTAGCGATATGAAAGTTTTTTTATATAATTTCTTGTAAGGGGAAAATTGTTCAGAAATTTATAAATTTTAAGAATAACCAGATCTGTTTTATAAGACTTATGCTTTGTTTTATTTGCCGGACTCCAGATTTTTTTATTTTTCCTGTTAATATTAATAAAATATCCGAATGTTAATAAAAATACAATTGAAAATGCTACTATTAAATACGGTATTATTTCATTCAAACTGCTTTAATCACCCCTTTTTCTGACACGGTGTTGAACTTAAAAAAGGCTTCCCGCATATCGTTAGGCAGGTTACTTAAAATTATACCAGACAGTCTTTCACTGATGGGATTAATCATCCTGTACATACCGTCTTCATATATGACTATGTCTCTGGTATAATATGTTCTCTTGCGTGTGATCAGTTTAAGATAATGGGATATTTCCTCAAGTTTTCCTTCTATTCCGTCATTATATACTAATACTTTTTCTTCCCGTTCGTACGGTATTATTTCGGTAATCCGTCCGATATGCCTGTGCCCGTCATTTTCTTTTACACAATGGACATCCAGATGAATAAGTCTTGAAACCATGGCTTCTATATCACCGGCAGCCGAATTGCCATAACCTCCTAAAGCATGTACGAAATATGAAACCAACTCATCCGACGTGGGCCAATGGCCTGTAGTTATTACACGCTTCGTTCCCGCAAGCAGAAGATCAATCAAATATTTTGCATGTTCCAGGCTTGCCGTTTCTCCGAATAAAATTGTATGGGCATCGGAACTTTTAAGCAGTTCTATCAATTTAGGAAAAGGCAGTCTCTCGCTTGGTCTTGTCCCCAAAATATTTTTATCGGCGTAAGATTCGTTCAAATATAATTCAAAATCCGCTTCCAAAGTTCTTATAGCCTGCCTTCTGTCTATTTCTTTTACTGCTGCCCTCGTATATGTGGTCTTTCCCGAATTTTGATCTCCGGAGAAAAATATGTTGACACATCCATGGACAGCCCATTTAATCACTTCAATAGGATAATAGCATCCTTCACCGGTAATCAAATCTTTCAGCTCAAGCGAAGATGTGTTTGCAAATTTTCGGACAAAAAATGCCCACTGCAACGAATTGTCAGGCCTGAATACGGTAACCCGGCTTCCGTCCGCCAGATGGGTTTTTGCTCCGCCTTCGGCTTTTGTCAAATGTCCTACTTTTCCGTGTTCTACAAGATTCCTGCTTATTCTTCTTAATTGCTCATCGGATTTAAAAGATAAGAATTTCAAATGTATGGGTTTCCCTTTATATACCACCCACACACTTTCATAGGTTCTGGGCTTTTCATAACTTCCGTACAGGATATCGTCTTCCATAAATCTGTAATCATAGGCAGTGGCTCCGGACACTCCACCGGACACACTGTCGAGAGATATATCCTCCATAATCAGCAAATCTACAACAGACAAACCATATGTTTCTTCATAAATTCTTTGAGCAAGAATATTAATTTTATCATCAAAAGTCAGCGAAACAGCCGTTTTTTCATATGCATTATCAATATCCCCGTCTGATATGCAGTAATAATATCCGTCACGGTCATGCAAAAGCCTGTCAAGACCAGTTGTTTTGCATATTCCCTCAAACATTCTGTAATTGCCTCTTTTTTTCTGCAGGTACATTAAAATATCGAATTTATCCTTTGCCGTCAAACGTTCCCTGTCGTCAAACGGTATTATATCGTTAATGACATCTTCGGTAACGTTAAAAACATTTAAAATAGTACGCTTTGCCCTGTTAAGCACAATCATTTTTGCATTTAAGTCACCGTGCGAACACTTACGGATGGCATCACTTAAAGCCCTTTTGACGGCCCGTCTGTTCTCAAGATCCTTTTTATTAAGATTTAGTTCATCCAAATCGGAATTTATTATTTCACCGATTATTTTCTTGAACCACTCACATAATAAATCCAGGGAATAAATTTTGTCATTGTCCTCCTGTTCTACTCTTTCTTTAAAAATATAGAAAATTGTTAACGAAAGCAATGTCAGGAGAAGAACGGATAATATCAGATCAATCGGTTTCATGCTCCGCTCCTTTTCATAAGGGTTCTGTTATTTATCATATCAAGCATTCTCATGACTTTAGCGGTACTGTGACATGACTGACTTAAAAAGTAGTCTGTCTCTTCGTTAATATATCTACCTGCTCCCAGCTTTCTTCCGAACAATGATTTCAAATTTCCTGCTTCTCCATATTTACCGGTTTTCAACCCCTCTCTTACCATGTTTATAATGTTACTCTCATTTTGAGCATCCAAATATTCAGTGGAATAGGGGATGACTCCTGAATTCTTTTCATTAATGTATTTCCGGTACTTTCTGCGGCAGTTACTGATATTATAACAGGAGTCTTTATCGTAATTACCAAAAAGGAAAAATATCTTGCCCGCAAAATCATTAAACCTTTTTTCATATTCCTGAAAGAACCTGTCAAGCACGTACTTTCGCTGTGTAAGATTAATAACAATTAGATCCGCCGACGGCATCAGCCTGAAAGATAAGTCGTCATTACCGCTGTTCGTGTCAATCATTACGACATCGACATATTTCTCGGCATTCCTTATCATTCCGGCTATGTTTTTACAAATATCATGTTCGAAAATCTCCCTGTTCTTAATTTCGGTACCCGGCAATAAAAGCAAGGATGTATTGGGAAATGTCAGGCAGCAACTTTCAAAAGTATCTCTTTTCAGTTTGTTCAACCTGCTGTACATCACCGCCGCATCAATTCCGATGTCCTGAAATATATCGCTATCTTTTGAACCCTTTAAATCCACATTTTTGCCTACCAGGGGTCCCTCCAGATTATTCATCGCAATATGGGTCTGCATCAACAAGACTCTTTTTTTATAAAGGAAATTCATTATAAGCGCCATTATATGCAGATTACTGGTCTGGCCCTGACCGTGCAAGGGAGACCAGAATACGATTTTACTCATCCGAAGCCTGCCCCTTCCCGGAATAAGAAGCATTCACTGTTTTTTCCATGTTTAATATGGAAACTATGTATTTTATTTCGTTGACAATATATTTCTTCATTCTGAATGAAATTCTCCTGTACTTTACAGTCTGATATCTTTGGCATCTGATGGCGTTTTCATAATCATTAAAATCCAGGTACAAATACTCTATATCATCCTGTTTATCAGGAAGCATGATGCTTATTTTTACTTTTTCCAAATCATCAAAACTGACTATGTCCCTGACCAATAATCTGAAATTCATATTCTGAAGAAGCCTGTCCCTGATAAGAACATTGATCTTTTCCAAAACATGCGAAAACGGATTTACAACAATATTCATATAATCGAGCCGAATGGGTGCAATATCCATATAATTAAATCCAAACAGTACGAACACCACACCGTCTTTAAATTCCTTAAGTTCGTACTCATCGGGTATCCTTCTTATATAATTGATATTACGATAATGGACAATTTCTTTTTCACTGTCTATATCCATGCCGTGGTGAATTGCATTTTTCAAGGCCCCCGTACCTGACAAATCTACAATAAGCACCGGATATTTCAGCTTTGTCAGTGTATGCCCTGTATACAGAACAATATCAAAGACTTCAGTTCCGATATAACCTATACATACCATATTTTTCTATCCCTCCGTTGATATGAAATAGTTAATATCATATATCTGGCCCAACTCGGCATCATTTGACATATCAAATTCCGTACAGTCTAAGTTTCCATTCTCCGCGTTGGTTTTTGCTTCAATGTCTGTTTCATTTTTCGAATCCGTTTCTGATTCGATATCCGTTAAGTAATTCATCTTAAATTCTGAAGCACCCTCTCCTTTATTTTGGGCTTCATTTTTGTTTAAGGCTTTTGTGTCTGCGGCATTGCCATCCTTGTAATCCTGATTATTATCATAATTGCTACCCTGAGTTCCTGAATCAGTTGCGGTTACAGGCATATACCTGATTTCACCGTCAATATCCCACCGTATATTTCCTACATCCTGTACCATGCTTTCGGACAGCCTGTTTTCCAGGGCCTTTCTTACTTCTATATTCAGAAGCTGGGAACATCTTTCGACAATGTTGGGATCATTTTCGATCAGATTAAGCACCGATATGCTGGGAGTATAGGTAATCAGGGACGCCTGTTGGATATTCGGTTCTATATACTTGGTCATATACAATTTGGAACCGCTGTATAAAGCCGCATCCACTATGGCTGCCGACATTCTTAAGATCTCTTCTTCATCCACCCACAGATAACATACAGGCATATCCGGCTGATATCCTTTCAGCTGTTTCTTTGACAGGACAACAAAAGTTTCCCCGTTCGGATAAAAAATTCTTACGTCCACAAAATCATTCGCCTCAATATTCGAACTTACCTGTATAACGTCATACTCAACTTCCCGTAAAACAGGTGAAACATCATCTTGTGCCATCATACTCTTAACAATATGGGTTCCCTGCGGAATGTCTATGATTACCGGTTTGCCCAAATCGTCTGTTGTTATGTAACTTTCGTCCGGTTGTGAGGAATATACGATTTTTTTCTCAACCTTATCCGCAGTTAAAATTTCTCCGGTTTTTATATCCGATAATGCAACCAGTACGTTTTTCTTATTCTCATCCATTTCCTGTCTTGCTTCGCTGAGCATATATTCATATTCCTGCCTAATCTGTCCTATCATTACTACTGAGGTTGCAACTGCGGCAGTACCTATTATAGCGATACATATAAAAGCCACCGTAATGTATTGTCTGGTTGTCCTCTTTAATCTTCTGATAAATCTCATAATCCACCTCTTGTGAAACCGTGAATCAGTAAGAAACCTAAAATAATAAGCATGGCTAATATGAAATTATAAATCATGATTACGCGACGTTTTTTCCCTTCAGAAATATAATCCACAGATTTTTTGCGCTTTCTCAACCGGCCTGGTATTTTCCGCCCGACCAGCCAAAGAAGGGTAAAATAAACCGATATGCCGATAAACATTATCGTAAACAGCCTGATAACTGTTAAAAGCCACAACTTCCTATCCCCTTTTTCGCTAAGGCAAAACTTCTTTCAGCTTTTTGAGATATAATATAAGCGGCTTTCCTGATGCCATGAATAAAAATATAATTGGGATTACCCTTTTCGCAAAAATAATATCTGTTAATAAACTCTTTTGCGCTTCCATGTTTGCATGCCATATGGAAATCTTCATTATAAGGAATTGGTGCCATATCTTCCAAAGGGATATCATAAAGCCTTGCAATTCTTTTGCAGCTTAAGACGGACTTCGGGGAATAGTTTCCGACTATAAATACGGATTTTGATATCAGTGAAGAGTATTTTGAGAAGAAATCTTCCAGATAATCCGGATCCTGATAAAGATTAATAACCGCCAGATCCGCTTCCTGAAGGATTGCCTTTGAACTGAGATAATTTTTATGATTAATGTTGAAAAAGCATAAATCACTGTTGTCCTGAATTATGTTTATCAAATCATTAAGATTATAATAAAGTTCATAGTCAAACAGCTCGCTGTTAATAATTCCGTTCTGCGGTATATAATATAAGTGTCTTGGTATAACGGCTTTCCAATAATATTTTAATATACCCGGCTCCTTATCGCCCCGGTATATTCTCCGCAGCAGGCCCTCTATACCTTTCCCCTCATAAAAACTGGTGACTCCGTACTCACTTACAATCATATCATCGACAAAAAAAGATTTTCCGAGATTGGTTTTATCCAGATAATTTTCCAATACGGTAATTCTGTAAGGATAACGCATTACACTGGCTATACTTACTGCCGCACAGTTTAAGAAAACGCATGATTTTTCATAAGCATTACTCCAAAAAGCAATATTCAATTATTATCCCTCCTGTGGAACTAATAAAAAGATTGCAATACAAAACAGAACTTATATCAGAAATGATTTGGAAAAATGAACTCTAAAAGATTGCGTATGTATATATTAATACAAAATGCAAATTTTGTAAAGATATGTAATAAAAATAAAGTTTACAAAAATTTTGTAATATTTTGTATATATTACCCCAAGAAATTATAACGGCTTAAAATGCCGAACCTACATTAAATGTCGGAATATCTTGCTTAATTTCTATAAAATATGCGGCGTATATCCTTAAAATATTTATTCTTAGGCGGAAAACATAGATTCAACTACCCGGCAAGGCCGGTTTGTGCAAAATAATTTAATGCCGGCATATACATATAATATATATTTAAAAGCAATAAGTTTATAATAATGTGTTTTTCAGTAAAAATATAATATAAATCCTTAACCACCTTAACGTTTTATTTTTTAAGAAAGCATATCTTATATGGCATATTTTCAGAGAAGCAGTATAAAAGCAATAAAAACACTTTATATTCAGTGCTAAAATTAACAAATAATAACAAATTTGCAGTTATATATTGACAATTTATATTGTCCGCTGATATAATTCGCTTAATACGATAAACCGTTGAGCAAGGATAGTAGGTCAGGAACCTTTGTATACAGAGAGCCGCCGCCGGTGCGAATGCGGTTACAAAGTCCTTACCGAATGGTCTTGTGAGGGAAGCCCGAAATGCTGACAAAGTAGGCGCTTACGGGAACCCCGTCCGTTACCATAGGGGTGCATATGATGGTATGCATTGAAAGTGGGCGTTTTATGCGCCAATTAGGGTGGTACCGCAGGAGCTTCAACTCTTGTCCCTGTATTCAGGGACAGGAGTTTTTTAATACATAAATATACTGGAAAATATTTTCCCAATTTCCTATAAAGATAAAAACATTTGCCGAAAGCTCCCCGCGCGGATACAACTATACGGTAATAAATCTGGATGATATTTCTTACCAAAATTATTAAAAAACATTGCTTATGATTTGTACACTCCTAAACCACTGTTTAACCTCGCTTTCCCCGGCTATTTATATGCTACGGTCAAATTATAAAAGAAAGGAGATATTACCCCACAATGAATAATAGCGTGATTAATATGACAAGGCCAAGTTGTGATGAAATTGAACAGTTATCAAAAGAGTACGGAATAATTCCGGTATGTAAAGAAATCTATGCTGATTTTATCACCCCGATAACCCTGCTTAGAAAGCTGTCGGCTTACAGCAAGAATTTCTTCCTTCTTGAAAGCGTGGAAGGAGGAGAATCCTGGGGAAGATACTCTTTCCTTGGATATCAGCCTCTGCTTCGAATATACTGCAAAAACGGCCATATAACGGTTGAAGATGACGATAAGAAAACCTTTCCCATCCATGACCCTTATGAATTTTTGAGAAATCTGCTCAGACAATACAGATCTCCCAAATTGCCAGATATGCCCCCTTTTGCCGGTGGTTTGGTAGGCTATTTCTCATACGGGATGATTACTTATGACATTTCCAATCTGAAATTAAAAAATTCTGTATATAACGATTTTGATTTGATGCTGTTTGACAAGGTAATTGCTTTCGACCACCTTAAGCAGAAGCTTTATATCATTGTAAATATGAAGACCGACAAGGTCATGGAAAACTACGGAATTGCCCTTGCGACCATTGAAAAAATAAAAAACCTTATTCAAAATCCTATGCCTGTCATTCCGAACCGTCACGCTTTTGGCAAGACTGAGTTCAAATGCAATGTCTCTAAAGAAAAATTTATTCATATGGTTGAAAAAGCAAAAAAATACATCAGCGAGGGAGAAATTTTTCAGACGGTCATATCAAGAAGATTTGAGGCCGAATATACGGAATCCCTTATTAATGCCTATCGTGTTCTTCGGACAACAAACCCGTCTCCCTACATGGTCTTTCTTCAAAATGAAGAACTGCAGATTATCAGTACCTCACCGGAAACCATGGTAAGGTTGCGGGACGGACTGCTTACTACCGTCCCGATCGGAGGATCAAGGCCCAGGGGCAAAGATGCGTCTGAAGACAAAGCATTAGCCCGTGAACTTCTTAATGACGAAAAGGAACTGTCGGAACACGCCATGCTTATCGATCTGGCCAGGAACGATCTGGGAAAAGTATCTGAAATATCCAGTATACATATATCCGATTATATGAAACTTCACCGCTACTCCAAAATCATGCATATAACTACCGAGGTTCAGGGGCGTATTCGTAACGACAAGGATGCGCTTGATGCCATAAAAGCCATACTTCCTGCCGGCACCCTTTCCGGAGCCCCCAAAATCAGAGCCTGTGAAATCATTGAAGAAATCGAAAAAGAACCGAGAGGAATCTACGGAGGGGCAATCGGCTATCTTGATTTTTCCGGAAATATGGATACCTGTATTGCCATAAGAATGGCCGTTAAACGGAAAAACCGGGTTTATATACAGGCCGGTTGCGGTATAGTAATTGACAGTGATCCTGAGAAAGAATATGAAGAAACCAATAACAAAGCTCTGGCAATGATAGAAGCCATTGAAAGGGCAAGGGAGGTGGAAGAATGATTCTCATTATAGACAACTATGACGGCTTTACCTATAATCTTTACCATCTGGCGGGAGCCGTCTTAACAGATGTTATGGTATTAAAGTCTGATCAATGCAGCCTGAAAGATATAAAAAAGCTTTCTCCCAGCCATATAATCATATCTTCAGGCCCTGCCAATTTAAAACAGCCGAATATATGCGAAAAACTTATAAAAGATTTCAAAGAACAGACTCCCATACTAGGGATTGGCCTCGGCCATCATATAATCGGCAGGGTATTCGGTGCCGAAATAATACCGGCAAAAAAACCGGTGCACGGAAAAGCAATAAATATACATATTGCCAGCGGAAACAATTTATTCTATGGGCTTTCCCCGGTTATCCAGGTTGGCGGGTATTATTCCAAGGTACTTGGAAGGGATCCTCTACCCGATGAACTGCTGATAATAGGCGAAAACGAACATGAGGAAATAATGGCGATTAAACACAGGAAATATAATATCTACGGCCTGCAGTTTAACCCTGAGTCCATTCTTACGCCCACGGGTCAAAAAATCATTGAAAACTTTTTGATGATCGGTGGTGGAAAATTATGATACAGGAAGCTGTTTATCAACTTATAAGCAAAAAAGATCTTTCCTTTGATATGACTAAAGCCGTAATGAACGAAATTATGGAAGGCAAGGCAACCAACGCACAGATAGCCGCTTTTCTCACCTCCATACGAATAAAAGGCGAAACCATCGAAGAAATAACGGCATGTGCCACAGTAATGAGGGAACACGGAAAAACCCTTAATCATAAAAAAGACGTTATGGACATCGTAGGAACGGGCGGAGACGAAGCCAATACTTTTAATATTTCCACAGTCTCCTCTTTCATCGTCTCCGCGGCAGGCATACCCGTGGCAAAACACGGAAACAGAAGCGTATCAAGCAAATGCGGCAGTGCCGACGTACTGGAAGCTTTGGGGGTAAAAATTGATATTCCGAAAGAAAAGAGCGAAGAACTGCTTGAAAAAATCGGCATATGTTTTATGTTTGCCCCCTTATACCACTCTTCCATGCGGTACGCTGCACCCGTAAGAAAGGAACTCGGTATACGTACTATCTTTAATATATTGGGTCCCCTGGCCAGTCCTGCAAAAGCCGAGTATATCCTCCTGGGCGTCTATGACGAAAATCTTGTTGCCCCGATGGCAAAAGTTCTCGCCAATCTCGGCGTAAAAAAGGCCATGGTCGTAAGCGGGCATGACGGCCTTGATGAAGTCACGTTAACAACCAAGACCACCGTCTGTGAAGTGGATCACGGCAGAATCAACAGTTTCTTTATCGATCCAAGGCACTTTGGCTTATCTTATTGCAAAGCAGATGATCTGGCCGGCGGCGACCCCGAGACAAACGCAGAAATTGCTCTAAGAATACTTAAAGGGGAAGAAAAAGGCCCGAAAAGGGATATTGTCGTCTTAAACTCCGGCCTGTGCCTTTATATGGCATATAACAACATTACACTCAGGGAATGTATAAGGAAGGCGGCAGAAATTATTGACAGCGGTAAAGCCCTTAATAGGCTGGAAGAATTCATACAGCTGTCCAATAAACTGTAGGCCGGAAAATCTTAATATTTAATTCCTTCGGAAATTTATTAATTGATTAATATTTAATCCTTAGGGATTTTAAATGGAACCGTTTCAGGATTATTAAACTTAAAGATTCTTAATCAGCGGGAAATTCATAGGAATTCCGCCGGTTAAAACCGCCGATAAAACATATCCGTAAACCATAATTAATAAAGGCATACTGGGCAAAACGCAATTATAAAAGCCATACTGGCCAAAACGTAAGAAAGAAAGGTAAAATAATGGGTGATATATTAAACCTTATTGCGTATAAAACAAAAATAAGAGTGGAAAAATCGAAAGAATTGCTCCCTTTAGCCAAATTAAAAGAATTACTGTTTGACTCTGCCTGTTTACCGGATAATTTGTCCCGGGAATCTTATGCATTTGAAAATGCTTTGAAAAAGCCCGGTATTTCATTTATCTGTGAGGTGAAAAAAGCATCTCCCTCAAATGGTGTGATTGACCCCGTTTTCTCTTATGTTCAGATTGCCATGGAATACGAAGAGGCCGGTGCCGATGCCGTGTCTGTGCTTACGGAGCCCTGTTATTTCATGGGAAACAGTGAGCATTTATATAATATACGGAAAAAAATTTCTCTTCCCATCCTGCGCAAGGATTTTATTTTGGATGAATATCAAATTTATGAAGCGAAACATCTTGGAGCGGATGCGATACTTCTTATATGCGCTTTGCTTGATGAGGAAAAAATAAAAGCCTTCATAACAGTTTGCGACATACTTGGTTTGTCAGCTCTTGTTGAGACCCATACGGAAGAAGAAATAAAGATCGCCGTCCGGGCTGGGGCAAGAATTATCGGCGTGAACAACAGGAATTTAAAAACTTTCAGGGTGGATGTCACAAACTGTGTAAGATTAAGAAAAGCGGTGCCCAAAGGAATCTGCTTTGTTGCGGAAAGCGGCATACGGGCCCATGACGATATCTTACGTTTGCAGGAGGCGGGCGTGGATGCAGTCCTTATAGGGGAATGCCTTATGAGAAGCAAAAACAAAAAGCAAACACTTTTGTCTTTGAAAGGTGGGTCTGCATGACCAAAATTAAAATATGCGGAATTAGCCGGATTAAAGATATCCGCATCATTAATCATGTCCTGCCCGATTATATAGGATTTGTATTTGCAAAGAGCAAAAGGGCCGTTTCCTTAGCAGAAGCCGTCACTTTAAAAAGACTGCTTAACCCGGCCGTAGAAACCGTAGGTGTATTTGTTAACGAGGACAAGAGCAAAATCATTCAGTTATGTAAATTAAACATAATTGATGCTGTTCAGCTTCACGGCTGCGAAGATGAAAATTATATAATGGAATTAAAAATAAAAACCGGTGTGCCTATTATTAAGGCAGTAAGAGTCAGATCCGCAATGGATATTTTGAATGCTGAAAAACTGCCCTGTGATTATCTGCTCCTTGATGCCTACAAGGAGAATAAATACGGAGGAACGGGAAGAGCATTCGATTGGTCACTTATACCGAAAAAAAAGGAAAGGAAGAAACCGATTTTCCTTGCAGGCGGCATAAACCGCGAAAACCTTTACGATGCTATAACAAATGTTGAGCCATATTGCATCGATATCAGCAGCGGCGTGGAGACCGACGGTAAAAAGGATCCCGATAAAATAACGGAGATAGTGCGCCTGCTCAGAAATTACAATAATGTATTATAAGGTAAGATCAAGTTAAATAAATATGACTTAATATTTTAAACCGGCTTGATTTTTGGAAAAAATTCAAGCCGGTTTGATTAATTCATAACGGTTCAAATTTGCCCGGTAAATTAATAATATTATTTGAGGTCACAGATTATGAATATTCTTTTTTATTTCACGCCCGGTCGGTGTAGCGGCAAGCCCTCCTTCTCCGGTTTCCCTGAGGGTTTTCGGCAGGGCTTCCCCTACTTCCCTCATGGCGTCAATCACCTCATCCGGCGGAATCTGGCTGCGAATTCCTGCAACAGCCATATCGGCACAGGCAATTGCATTTACAGCCCCGATGGCATTACGCTTGACACACGGAACCTCCACCAGACCGCCTACGGTATCGCATACCAGGCCCAACAGGTTTTTTAAAGCCATGGCAGCCGCATGGGCTATACTCTCTTCGTCCCCACCGTTAAGATAAGCCAAAGCGCCGGCCGCCATTGCGCTGGCTGAACCGATTTCCGCCTGACACCCTCCTGCTGCTCCGGACAAAAAGGCTCTGGCCGCAATAACCTCCCCTATGCCGGCGGCAACATACATGGCTTCCACCATCCGTTGCATGGATGCGCCATATTGTTCTTCATAACTTATAAGTACGGCAGGTATTACACCGCAGGAACCGGCCGTCGGAGCCGCAACGATTTTTTTCATGCAGGCATTGGATTCTCCCATCTTCAATGCCTTGGATATTACCGCTCCTATAAAGGAACCCGAAAGAACTTTCCCTTCACGAAGGGCCCTTTCCATCTTTGCCCCGTCTCCTCCCACAAGACCGCCGGCGGATTTCAGTTTATCGTCATAGGCTGCATCGGCATCCTTCATGGCCATATATAACCGATTCATTTTTTCTAAGGATTCTTCCTCACTGACAAGCCTTTCTTCCATATCATCCTCAAGAATTACTCTCCAGAAAGGTTTATTATTTTCCTTTGATATAGTAAGTATATCATTTAAAGATCGAAAGCTCATCTTTTCCTCCGTTATTCTCCTTGTATTTTCTATGATTCCGGACAAATACTCTTATACAAACATGGGCGGCACAAATTTTGTATAGTATTATTTTCATTTTTCCATTCCTATTTAACTGCCGTACACATAATTGCATTTTTACTTTCTCAATAAATCGTGGTATTTATGTCTGTTAAACGTCTGCCTGTAAAAAGTGTTTCTTTTATCTTAGATATTTAAAACTTTTATATTAATTTTATTAAGTCACATCCATATATTCTTTTATCATTCTTCTTCCACATTTATATAAGTTACTTTCTTTACTCCCCTGGAATTGGACAGTACATCTATAACATCGGAAGGAATAGGCTGATCACATTCAATAATCATTACCGCCGTACCGCCTCTTTTGTCCCTTCGAATTCTCATGGTTGCTATATTTATATCATGCTTGCTCAATAAGGATGTCACCATGGCCACATGTCCCGGTTTATCTATATTTTTTATTATTAAGGTGGGATATGATGCCGTTATGTCCGCTTCAACCCCATCTATCTGGTTTATTACAACAGAACCGCCTCCGATAGATGAAGCAACAATTTCAAGGCTGTTTCCGTCCGAACCGGTAAGTTTCAGTAAAACGGAATTGGGGTGGGCGTCTTTAAGATCAATTTCACCGAATTCAAATTCCAGACCTACTTCTTTTGCATAACGAAAGCTGTCCGGTATCCTCTCATCGTCCGGTTTCATTCCCAAAAGGCCTGCAATCAAAGCCTTGTCCGTTCCGTGACCTTTACCCGTCATTAAAAAAGAACCATGGAGATATATCTTTGCCTGTTTTAAATCGTCCTTCATAAGTTTTCTTGCTATATACCCTATCTTTACCGCACCCGCGGTATGGGAACTGGAAGGTCCGACCATAACAGGCCCCATAATATCAAATACATTCACTATATAATCCGCCTCTCTTTTGCATGTATATCTATATATTATTTTATCACAAATGCCTAATCCTATAATAGTCTTTAAATTCAATAAAAATTAAAGGCTTTGCGGCAAACCAATGTCGCAAAGCCTTTAACACCGTCATTTGATCCTTATCAAATTTCAATGGAGTTGGCGGGAGTTGAACCCGCGTCCGAAAGTCCATCCATTGCAGCTTCTCCCATTACAGTCTATCTTTTAACATTCCCTCAACTGAACGCCGACAGACAGGCTTTCAGTTTCAGTAGCTTCATAAATCTTTTATCTCCTCAAAGCTTTGGAGATAAAGGTCCCCGCTAATTTGATGCCGGGATCTTAAGCCGCGGGCCGCTTAAGGCCGACAAGCGCTGCAATTAGGCAGCTGCTAATTCGTAATTATCGTTTGCGTTTATATTTAGGTCCAGGTTGTTGACGCAGTCCCGGAACTGCGAATGGCTACTGCAATTTCAAAACCCCCGTCGAAACCAGTACAACCCCGTTATCTTTATTGCATAGTAATTCTATCATATAATCTGTGAAAAATAAAGAGCTTTAGATTAAATCCTTATTAGAAATATAATCAATATAATCCAATTATTATATCGCTGTCATTCAAATATTATATTTAATTTTTTTATAAAATAATATTATCGATTTAACTTTTGTTCCATATTAACATTACGGAAAGACGCAATCTGTTGCTTTATTTCTGAAATGCATAATCAGCATCTAAAAATAAGAATTTTACAAATTCTTAACTTTAAAATTCCTTTCCACTTCTCTTCTCATATCTTTTTTGGCAATATCCTCACGCTTGTCATACAGTTTCTTTCCTCTTGCCAGACCTATCTCGAGTTTTACCAAAGGCCCTTTAAAATAAACCTGTAACGGTACCAAAGTATATCCTTTCTGTGACAGTTTCCCGCCTATTTTGTTTATCTGGTATTTATGAAGCAGCAGCTTCCTTACACGCAAGGGGTCCCGGTTAAAGATATTTCCCTTCTCATACGGACTTATATGCATTCCGTAGATAAGAAGCTCACCGTTTTCAATTCTGATAAAAGATTCTTTAATACTGCACTTCCCCATTCTTAAGGATTTAACTTCGGTACCGTGCAGGACAATGCCCGCCTCATACTTATCCTCTATGAAATAATCATGGTATGCTTTTTTATTGTTGGCAATCAGCTTAATATTATCCCCCATTTATTCTTCATCCTCCACAAAAGCAAAATCAATCGTCCGAAGGAACTTATCGGCGCTTATAACCTTTACTTTAACTTTCTGTCCCAGTTTATACGTCTTTTTCGTATGCTCTCCCACCATCTGGTACCGCTCTTCATCGTATATATAGTAATCATCATCCATATCGCTCACGCGGACCATACCTTCGATAGTGTTCGGCAGTTCCACATAAATGCCCCAGGTTGTTATGCCTGATATAACCCCTTCAAATATCTCACCTATATACTCCGTCATATATTCAACTTTTTTCATCTTTTCAACTTCCCGCTCGGCATCATCCGCCCTGCGTTCAGTTTTGCTTGAATGGTTGGCAACTTCATTTAAAATCTTTTCATAATGGCTTCTTCTTTTCTCATTCAGTTTACCGTGCAGGTTTTCCTTAATAATCCTGTGAATTTGCAGGTCCGGATAACGGCGTATCGGCGAAGTAAAATGGCAGTAATATTTGGTTGACAATCCGAAGTGTCCCGTATTCGCCACAGTATATTTTGCCTGTTTCATGGACCTTAAAGTAAGGCGGCTTATTAAGGCTTCTTCCGGAGTATCTTCTATCTTTATAAGAAGTTTCTGTATTTCCTTCGGATGTATTTCATCGTTTCCCAGTTTGATGCTGTAACCGAAATTATTGATGAAGATGGCAAGGGCTTTTATTTTTTCTTCATCCGGAGTATCATGGGTACGATATATGAAGGGTATCTCCTGCCAGAAGAAATCCTCGGCTATGGTTTCATTGGCAATCAGCATAAA
>ENA-OWPA01000419-OWPA01000419.1-bioreactor-metagenome-genome-assembly--contig:-NODE-419-length-59635-cov-4.577017_pt1 | contig 59635 bp, 60 predicted proteins | sample MGYA00238139_ERZ651803 | MGnify/ENA primary metagenome ERZ651803 (study PRJEB26909, sample SAMN07631231) | bioreactor metagenome | isolation source: Switchgrass digestor | place: USA: Dartmouth...
GAAAATCATTTAATGTTTGATTAAGGTCTAGATTCTTTGTGGCATTTGTGTTATCATTCGTCATAGAGAAACTCCTTAGTTTAATGGTGATTATTTGATTTGGTAGTTAAATATTTTACCATAAGCCTTGGAGCTTCTCTATTTTTATTTACACAACTTATTTTACACTATCTTTTATTGATATAATTACATAAATATGTAACTTATATCAAATATTATTATGCCACTCTTTGAAAATTTTACAAGTATTTATTAAAATTATATTTAATTTCAAATAAATATCGAAATAAATAATTACCTATAAAAATTGTCCGAGAAAGCTTTTATTTCCCGGACATAACTTATACAAGTATTCTCTTTTTTAACTTCCCAACATGTAAATATGAATGTTATTTTTTATTAATTGAGTTAACTCAACGTGTATCGCTAAAATATTAAGCTTTAGAGTTACTGAGCCAGTTCCTGCAGCACCTTTTTGATCAATGCCGTATCGTCGATGCTGATCTGCAGCACCTCGCCGATCCTTTTCGGAAGGATGAAAACAAGCTTATTGTTCTTTATCTTTTTGTCATGGTACATCTGCGCAAAGACCTTATCAACATCCATACCCTTTATCCCAGTGGGCAGTCCAATCCTTTCAAGAAGCCCTATAACTCTGTCCGATTCCTTTGCATCAACCATACCAAGATGCTGAGCCATTTTGAAAGCTCCTACCATACCTATGGACACGCATTCTCCATGGAGCAGTTGAAAGCCTGACACACTCTCCACCGCATGACCTATCGTATGGCCGAAATTCAGTATGGCTCTTAAGCCGCCTTCCCTTTCATCCTCTTCCACCACGCTCCCCTTAATGGAGCAGTTTGCTCTGGCGGTAAACTGGAGCACATCCTCTTTGAATTCAAAAATCTTATTCAAATTATATTCAACATAATCAAAAAAGTCCCTATCCTTTATAATGCCGTGTTTTACGACTTCAGCCAGCCCTGCTTGAACCTCGCGCTTAGGCAGCGTCTTCAGTGAATTTACATTTATGTAAACCAGTCTGGGCTGATAGAAAGCTCCAATTATATTCTTGCTGCCTTCAAAGTCAACCCCCACCTTTCCGCCGACACTGCTGTCGGCTTGGGCGATAAGGGTAGTAGGCACCTGGACGAAATTTATCCCCCTGAGGAAGGTGGCAGCCACGAATCCCGTAATATCCCCTACTACGCCGCCTCCAAGGGCAATTAATACCGAATTCCTTTCCAGCTTCTGTTTCACCAGATACCGGTATATTTCGTTCACCGTATCCAGGTTCTTATTTTCTTCTCCGGCGGCAATCACATATTTGTGGACATCGAAGCCGTATTCCTTCAGCGCATTGATGCACTCATCCGCTTGATGCATATCCACATTGGTGTCGGTTATCAAAACCATTTTGCCGGTAAGCCTTGCAGAGGCTATGCTTTTCCCGATATCGGCATAATTGGTGGCAATGTATATGGGATAGCTTCTTTCACCCAGATTAATGCTCATTTTAATCATAGTTTGTTCACCAAGCAATCTTTTTATTTTATAAATAGTCTGAATTCAGCCAAGCAAGCTTATTGCTCCGAAGTTTACAAACAATAGCTTATAATCAGTTCAAGAGCAAATCAAACTTGCATTAGCTGAATTCTTCTTTTACTCGATAACTTATACTTTCACAACTACCATGAATACCTTTTCGCCGTTTATATTCCATTCCTTGCCGTAACCTTCAGCGCTTCCTTCTTCAGCGCTGTCGGCCAGAACTTCATCACAGATAGTTGCCATGTTGTTTCTCATTATTTCCGCTATTTTTTCATTTCCATTGTAGTAAAGCTTAATATGGTCCATAACCTCAAATCCGGCTTCTTTTCTCATTGTCTGCACCTTGCTGATTATCTCCCGGACAAAGCCTTCCTCCACCAGTTCAGGAGTGAGGTTGGTATCCAATATTACGGTGACATCCCTGTCCGTCTCGGAAACATAGCCTTCCTTCTGGGCTGTTTCTATCAGGACGTCGTCCTTTGCCAGCTCAATTGCTGTTCCGTCCACTTCAAAGGTCAGTTTTTCACCCTTATCCAATATGTCCATGGCTTCATTTCCGTCCAATCCCGCCAGGACTTGTGCTATTTTAGGCACCAGCTTACCGTATCTGGGTCCCAATGTTCTGAGCTGAGGTTTAAATTTGTAGGTGGTAAAATGTTTTGCGTCATTAGTGAATATAAGCTCTTTTACATTCAGCTCATCCATTACAAGTTCCCTGAAGGTCTCCGGCAGCTCGAATTCCGATTTTACGAACATTTTGCCCAAAGGCTGGCGGTTCTTTATGTTGGCAGTATTTCTGCAAGCGCGGCCTTCTACCACTATTTTCAGCACCAGCTCCATGTTCTTTTCCAGCTCAGCATCCACAAAGGTTTCATCCACCACAGGGAAATCACACATATGAACGCTTTCAGGAGCATTGGGATCTACGGTCTTCACCAGGTTCCTGTACATGGTCTCCGCCATAAAAGGCACAAAAGGAGCGGACAGCTTTGCAACAGTGACAAGCACCGTATTGAGAGTCATATACGCGTTTATCTTGTCCTGGTTCATTTCCTTCTGCCAGAAACGTTCCCTGCTCCTTCTTACATACCAGTTGCTCAGCTCATCTACAAAATCTCCTATTGCCCTGGCAGACTCAGTAATCCTGTAGTTTTCAAGGTTCTTATCCACAATTCCTATCAAAGTGTGCAGTTTCGACAAGATCCACTTATCCATAACGGACAGCTTTTCAAAATCCAGTTCATACTTGGTCGGGTCAAACTGGTCGATATTTGCATAAAGCACATAGAAAGCATAGGTATTCCAGAGAGTACCCATAAACTTTCTCTGGGCTTCGCTTACAGCTTCCTCGTAGAAACGGCTGGGAAGCCACGGTGCGCTTTCAGTATAGAAATACCAGCGGACTGCATCAGCTCCCTGTTTATCCAGTACTGTCCACGGATCTACCACATTTCCTTTATGCTTGCTCATTTTCTGACCGTCTTTATCATTCACATGGCCCATAACTATACAGTTTTTGAAGGGTGACTGATCAAACAGCAGCGTGGATATGGCCATGAGTGAGTAAAACCATCCACGGGTCTGGTCGATTGCTTCACTTATGAAATCAGCAGGGAAATTGTCTTTGAACAAGTCCTCGTTTTCAAAGGGATAATGCCATTGGGCAAAAGGCATTGAGCCGGAATCAAACCAGCAGTCTATAACCTCTGTTACCCTCTTCATCCTGCCTGTCTTACATTTCGGGCATTTGAGATATACATTGTCAATGTATGGCTTATGAAGCTCGATATCCTCCGGCACATTCTCTCCCATTTCCTTAAGTTCTGCAATGCTTCCCACAACATGCCTGTGGCCGCATTCACATTCCCATATTGGCAGAGGAGTTCCCCAATACCTTTCACGGCTAAGTCCCCAGTCCACAACATTCTCCAGGAAGTTTCCAAAACGTCCTTCCTTAATGTTCTCCGGGAGCCAGTTAACCGTGCGGTTATTCTTAATCAATCTATCCTTTACTTCCGTCATTTTTATGAACCATGTGTCCCTAGCATAGTACAACAGCGGAGTATCACATCTCCAGCAGAAAGGATAGGAATGCTCATAATCCATAGCTTTGTATAAAAGATTCCTTTGATCCAAATGGTTTATGATTTCACGGTCGGCATCCTTCACGAAAACGCCCTTCCATGGCTTTACGGCATCCACAAACCTTCCCTGCTCGTTTACCAGCTGAACGAAAGGCAGGTCATATGCCCTTCCCACCCTTGCGTCATCTTCACCAAAAGCAGGCGCTGTGTGCACTATTCCGGTACCGTCCGTCAAGGTGACGAAGTCTCCTCCAACCACGTAATATGCTTTCTTATCCGGTACCACAAAATCAAAGAGAGGTTCATATTCCATACCGATGAGATCTTTTCCCTGAACCCGTTCCAGTACTTCAAATTCTTCCTTGAGCACAGTTTCAGCCAGAGCTTCCGCCAGGATATACACCTCATCCGAGCATTTTGCTTTGACATAGGTTTCATCAGGATTAACCGTTAGCGCTACGTTGGAAGGCAAAGTCCACGGTGTAGTGGTCCATGCCATCAGATATACCTGTTCCTCGCCTTTTACGCGGAACTTCACATAAATTGATGTTTCCTTTACATCCTTATATCCCTGAGCAACTTCATGGCTTGACAGCGCAGTTCCGCAGCGCGGACAGTAGGGTACTATCTTGTGTCCTTTATAAAGCAGTCCCTGCTCCCATATCTTCTTAAGAGCCCACCATTCCGACTCAATATAGTTGTTGTCATAGGTTACATAGGGATTTTCCATATCAGCCCAGTAACCTACCCTGTCACTCATTTTCTCCCATTCATTCTTGTATTTCCATACGCTTTGCTTACACTGCTTGATGAAGGGCTCAACGCCATAGTTCTCTATCTGGGATTTGCCGTTTATGCCCAACTGTTTTTCCACTTCCAGCTCCACCGGAAGCCCATGGGTATCCCAACCGGCTTTCCTGAGAACCTTGTAGCCTTTCATCGTCCTGTACCTGGGTATTATGTCCTTGATGACGCGGGTAAGGATATGTCCTATATGGGGCATTCCGTTTGCTGTCGGCGGCCCATCATAAAATGTATAGGTAGGGCCTCCTTCACGAGATTCTATACTTTTTTCAAATATGTTGTTCTTTTTCCAGAATTCCAGAACTTCTTTCTCTCTATCAACGAAGTTCAGGCTTGTAGACACTTTTTCGTACATGGCTCTCCCTCCTGAAAATTCTATAAAAATTCACATATTTCTATTTGTCAAAGCTCTGCTGTAACTTATGTCTGGTTCGAGCTTTATTTGCAATTTTCTGTCTTTATATAACATAATATCCTTTGCTGGTTTATGCTTTTCTATGCAATTTCCTGCCAGTCATGTCTGACTATTAATGTTTCATCGTTACTGCCATAAATACATAAGTATTGATTTTGGTTTTAACACATATATGCTTTATACTTTCAAAACGTCTATAGAGAGGTGTATCAATTCAGGCAGTATGGGAATAAACTCCCCTGCATCAAAAAACCCTCTCATCCGTAAAGGGACGAGAGGGTATAACTCACGCGGTACCACCCAAATTATTATGACTTAACAGAAACCCAGCCGTAACGGAAGTTCATGTTATTCCATATCCAAGCCCATGTATCCGAATAAAAATACGGACTACTACCGAAGCTGGCTTTTCTGTGTTATAATCACTTCATTTCATAACGGTTTTTGCCGGCATACCTTACTCTGACCAAGATTTCAGGCTGCTACTCATGGATGATTTTCTAAGGGTAACTTTACAGGATTTCCACCAGCACCTGCTCTCTATAAAAGTGTCGCCTTATACTCTTTCCAATCATCGTATTTACGATATATTCAAATTGTTCTGATTACAGATTATACTATATTGTGCAATTCCATGTCAAGTATCGTCGTCATCTCCAAACATCTGCCGCAGTATCTCCAGCTGGGAAAGCAGCAGAGTCTCGGATTTTGATTTGAATACGTGAAGCTTCTTTTTCAACTCCTCATATTCAAACTTTATCTTAATCACTTCCTGATTGGCATCATTGATTATCTTCTGAGCTTTTAGTTCAGCTTCCTTAATGATATTGTCGGCTTTTTCATAGGCGTTTTTCTTAACTTCCTCGCTGGTCTGCTGGGCTACAAGGAGGGTGTTCTGCAAGGAATCTTCAATGTTCTTGTAATGCTGCATGCCTTCATTAAGCACAGCAATCCTGTCCTTTAATTCAATGTTTTCCCGTATGTACTCAGTATAATCCTCTATGATTTTATCCAACACTTCATTAACAGCATCTTCGCTGTAACCCATTACGGATTTTTTAAAAGTGATATTCTGCAAATCATTCGGACTGTAATTCATTTTCAACACCTCTCTTATATAAATTTCTTTAGTAATACCCCAATACGACCTTTTTTCGTGGGGCAACCTATTTCCTCCACGACAACCCGGCCTTTACCTCTCACAGAAATCGTATCTCCGGCTTTGAGTTGCCTGGTAAGACTCGTTTCCAGTTCCCAATTTACATTTACCTTTTCCGCCCTGATCAAATCCGACGCTTTGGTTCTTGATATGCCATATCCCGCCCCGGTAATACAGTCAAGCCTCAAGGAAGCAACCGTTGTTCTTATTTCCTTGACCTTCCGCTCCGGGAGCTGCAAATCTTCAATTTCCGATATTTCGGTCTCCACTCTGGAATTACCTACTTTTGTCAGATTATATTTTATATATTCCGCTATATCGCTCAGGGTGATGATGCTGCATGAACCTTCCCTTACAAGAATATCGCCTATTTTTTCCCGTTTAATACCCAATCCCATCAAAGAACCCAGATAATCCCGGTGGGATAAGGTTTCCTTCCCCTTTACGCTTACATCTATAACCTTAAAAATTCTACCGGGGTCCAAATCCTCAAAAGACATAAAATTAGGGTTGAAAACAATAACAACCCTTTCTGCATCATCATAACCGCCGCTGAATGCATAATCCACATCCCTCATGGCGGTTAAAGCCTTTTCTGCAACATTTCTCTGGTGGGGATCAAGAAAATCCGTCCACACGAAATCGCATATTTCTTCAGCTTTTGAAGCTCTGTCCAGAATCCTGGATAGAAGCAGCTTGTCCTCTATGTTTGTAGCTTTCTGTAAAATCCTTTCTCTGTTTGTCATATAAAATCCTAAGTAAAACCTCCCACGACCAAAATCGTAGGCTTCCTGCCTCATCAAGCTCGCAACCTACCATCTCCACAGGCATTAGTTCGGATAGTCCCTGCTCCATTTGCGTCCTTTATCAAGGCTAAAGTCCGTAGAATCGAACGCTTATTTTGTCTGTTAAAATAAAAATCTTCTTAATATGTTCCGTATCAGGCCTATTATCAAAAACACAACAATCGGGGAAAAGTCCAGCATCATGTATCTTCCTGAGGAAGTACGCTCTATAAGGTTTCTTACTGGAGCAAGTATTGGTTCGGTTATCTGATAAAGCAGCCTTATAAACTGGTTGTCCCTTGAGATGGGAAACCATGACAAAAGTACCCGCGCCAAAATTGCGTACTCTATGAACGCCAAAAGCAAATCAAACGCATTATAAATTATGTTCATTTAAATTCCTCCGGAATCACCCCTGACAACTATTTTGCCCAAGAGAATACTCCTTTATTTCTCAATTCGTCTTTAAAATCTCCCATAAGGTCGACATTGTTCGGAGCAATTATAAAAATTCCGTTTGAAACCTTCTGGATGCTGCCGTCCAGTGCATATACAGAGCCGCTCAAAAAGTCAATTACCCTCTGAGCGTTGTCTTTATCCATGTTTTCAAGGTTTATAACAACAGGCTTTTTGCTCTTAAGATGCTCACATATATCCTGAGCATCATCGAAACTCTCAGGTTGTATAATTACTACTTTGAACTGGCTTGCAGAGTGGATATTAACCACCTTGCCCTGCTGCCTTTTCTGGCTCGGCTGGAGAAACTGAGGCTGCAATACCTCTTCTTTGGAGGTATCTTCCACATCAACAACTTCTTCTTCCTCTTCTTCACTTTCCCAACCTACAAAATTAAGCATCTTGTTAATCAAACTTGCCATTGTTAAAGCCCTCCTTGTTTTCTTTTGTAAAAATTATATCTAAGGCAGTTTACGTATAATTGCGCCTGCCAAAAATGGCCGTACCAATCCTTACCATGTTGGCACCCTCTTCCACGGCAACCTCAAAATCATTACTCATGCCCATGGAAAGATAATCCATATATATATTATCAATTCTTTCTTGCTTTATGTCAATAAATATTTTGTGTAAATCTCTAAAAACCCATCTTATTTCCTCAGGGTTCTCTGCAAAAGGAGCGACAGTCATAAGCCCCCTTACCCGTATGTTTTTATATCCGTTAATGCCAAGGAGAAAATCCCTCACCCGCTCAGGGGATATCCCGAATTTTGACTCTTCTCCCGAAACATTGACCTGTATCAGGATATCCATAACCTTCCCGGCCTTTTCTGCCCGCTTCTGAATTTCCTGTACCAGCTCAAGGCTGTCTACGGAATGTATCAGGCTTACCTTGTCGATAATGTATTTCACCTTGTTGGTCTGTAAATGGCCGATGAGATGCCATCTGCACCCCCCATCAATATGGTCGTATTTCTCCATGAGCTCCTGAACCCTGTTTTCACCGAGATCATAAACTCCTGCATCCACTGCTTCCTTTATGACGTCTACTCCCATGGTTTTGGTTACAGCAATGATATGAACATCCTCCGCCTTTCTTCCGCCTCTTTCAGCAGCAGCGGCAATCCTTTTGCGGACTTCCTCCACATTTGATGCAATATTGCTTCCACTGTTCATTGGTTTATATACTGCCCCTCCTCGATATTTAATGGTCTTAGCACATAAGTATCATACAGAGACACATCGGATTCCGCTTCATCCAATATTGCAAACTCCTCATCCACAGCCTTTATCCTGACTTCCCTCACATATGCGAAGTTGGCTTTCACCAGAACTATTTCAGCTTTTTTGTTAACCATGTTTATGTTTCTTAAGCTGCTTAAGGGTACTTTTAAGCCTTCATAGTTTTTTCTTATCAAATCGACATTGGTTTTGCGGATTGATGCCGTCTCGCTTACAGCCTGATAAGTTTTTACCGCCAATGTGGATCTCCCACCGGTTTCAGGAGATATATATTCCACTGTTCCGTCAATGATCTTTCCTATCTCATTCAATCTTATCTGTACGGACTCACCGGTTTTAAACAACGAAGCATGATTTTTGTCAAGGATAAACATTATATAAACATCCAGATCGGTCAACACCTTGGCAAAAGGCTTCTCAGCCTCAACCGGTTTAATGCCTGAAGCGACATCTGCAGGGATCGGCTTTAACCCTTCCAGGAACTCCGGAGTATATTCCCTTATGCCTTCCGGTTTCAGAAGACTTTCACAACCATCAACGGCATATGAAACGATTCCGGAGTAGTCTGAAATTATTTCCCGGGTATTCTGCTTCAGTTTTTCCTGCAGTTCCTGCTTTTCCTGCTGCAATGAATTTATATAAGCCTCCGCATTGCCTGCCCCGGATTTAATCATATTCCTTTTTTGGATCAGCATGTCAATTTCGTCTTCTAATGCATAAGAAGCCGACATGCTGTTTCTGTTGCTGTCTTCGATTATCCGAAGCAGGTTCTGCTTTATCTCCTTATCCAGCTTTTCCACATCACCGGAGAATATGGCAAGATTCGCATCATTCTCCTCCTGAGCTTTTAATATTTTCAAATCCTTCTCTTTTAATTCGCTCATCAGATTTTCCGATGAACCATTTATAACGGTGGCTATGCTGAATTTGGCAGGAACCTTCTCCCCTTCCTTGAAGGACGGTATGCAAATGCCATCAAAGGGCGCCTTTAGCACAACTTCATTTCTAATAAACCATCCATCGGTGTTTATGGAATCCTCAAGGTTTCCCATCTGTATTATCCCCGTGGGCGTTGTTCTTCCAAATACCCAGTGGATAAAAGATGGTATATATACCAGCAGGAATACTATCACCAATATATTTCGATATTTCGTCCGCGGTTTTTTATCCTTTTCTTTTTCATTAGTACCCATTGCAACCCCCAGATCCAATTTTGGTATAACCGCCGTTTGTCAGCACAGGTATCACTGTTTGTATCAGAATCTGATCGGCATAGTGAAAGCTTGGTTAAATCAGCCGGTTAAGTCCTATGCCATTATATTTTTACTATACCCCTATCCTTCATCAACTGTATCGAACTCATCACGCCCAGCTTGACGCTTTCATAAACCAGTCCTCCCTGCATATAGGCAATATATGGAGGTTTAATCGGAGCATCGGCGCTTAACTCTATCGATGCGCCCTGTATAAATGCACCGGCAGCCATTATTACAGGGCAGTCATAGCCTGGCATGTCCCAAGGCTCAGGAGTGGCAAAGGAATCCACGGGAGAACCTTTTTGTATTCCCTGACAGAAAGCTATGAGGCTGTCGGGATTATTGAATTTTATAGCCTGGATTATATCCCCGCGCTTTTCTGTAGGCATGGGTGATGTTTCAAAACCAAGCCTGTTCATGATGGCAGCGCAATAAACAGCACCTTTGAGGCTTTCTGCCACGACATGGGGAGCCATAAACAACCCCTGGAACATCAGCCGGTTATTTCCCAGGGTGGAGCCTACCTCCTTACCCAAGCCCGGGGTAGTTAAACGGTATGCCGCTTTTTCAACACACTCGGCTTTCCCCACAATATATCCGCCGGTTGGAGCAAGGCCTCCCCCAATGTTTTTGATCAATGATCCGGCTACCATATCTGCTCCGGCCTCCGTCGGCTCCCTGTCTTCCACAAACTCGCCGTAGCAGTTGTCCACCAGCACCACTGCGTCCTTTTTTATGCTCTTAATAAGCGACACTGCCCTGGCAATATCATCGATCATTATGGCCGGCCTCCAGGCATAACCCCTTGAACGCTGTATCAGCACCAGCTTTGTTTTGTCGCCGATAGCCCGGCGTATGCCGTCGAAATCCAGCTTTCCGTCCGGCAGCAAATCCACCTGATTGTAGGAAATTCCGAACTCCTTTAGAGAGCCTCCTCCTTCCCCACGGATTCCTATGACTTCTTCCAGCGTATCATAAGGCTTGCCTGTAACCGACAGCAATTCATCACCGGGGCGCAAAATTCCAAACATGCTCACGGCCAGCGCCTGGGTTCCGGACACAATCTGATGCCTCACCAATGCATCCTCGGCTTTGAAAATGTCTGCATAAACAGCATCCAGCACTTCCCTTCCCCTGTCGTTGTATCCATAGCCTGTAGTCCCTGCAAAGTGGGAGTCGCTGAGCCTGTTTTTCTGCATAGCCCGGATGACCTTTATCTGGTTGTATTCACTGACATAGTCGATTTCTTTTATAACTTCCGCAATTTCTTTTTCTACCTCATTGGAAATATCTATTATGCTGCTGCTTATTCCAAATTCATTAATAAAATAATTTCGTGAGTTGCTGTTCATTTTTTATCCTCGTCTTTCTCTTTTGAATCAAGTATTATGTTTTATCCTGTATAACCTATTTTATACAAGTGACCAAGCCATTTCAATATACAGGAGGGATAAATTAATTTGCTGTTCCAGTTAATTTGAGATAAAGCTTATGAGTTAAATTAGAATGCATTGTTTCTCAGGAAGACACCGGTTTTAAAGCAGCATAAAGCTGGCCAGGAAATTCCCTCCTTGAATTATGGAAGGGCATATTGTACCATATTGATATCAAAACAGGGATAAAAGCCTGGCAGCACCGGAATAATATAACCGCTTGGGCACATGGACAGTATTTGTCCTGCAAATCCCTGTCATTATCAAGCTATCAATATATATATAATTAACCGGGTGAGACAATTGAAGCTAAAATACATTGTGGACAGCCAGTCTTCAGGAAAGACAGTTAAATACATTCTGAAAAACAAGCTGGAGCTTTCGGAAAGGCTCATAAAGAGGTTGAAATACAGCGGAAACATATTCTGTAATTCCACTCCGGTTTTTGTAAATGCGACGGTCAATCCGGGAGATATTGTAGAGGCTAGCGTCGATTTTACAGAGGAAGAAAATGATATAGCACCGGAAAAAATGGATCTGGATATAGTTTTTGAAGATGACGGCATGATTGTTATAAACAAGCGTCCCAACACGGTAGTTCATCCCACCAGTTACCACCAATCCGGGACAATAGCCAATGGCATTGTTTATTATATGAAGCAAAAAGGCATGTCAAAAAAAGTACGCCCGGTAAGCAGGCTGGACAGGGATACCTCCGGGCTTATAATATTTGCAAAAAATGAGTTTATCCAGGAATCCCTCGTGAGGCAAATGGCTTCCGGTAGTTTTATAAAAAAATATATAGGCATAGTGCATGGGTCGGTAAAGGAGGAAACCAGAACCATAAATCTCCCTATAGCACGGATGCCGGGAAGCATAATGCAAAGGCATGTGTCGCCGGACGGAGCGCCTTCGGTTACACATTATAAAGTAATTGAGCGCCTAAGCAACGCCACCTGTCTGGAATTCCGGCTAGAAACCGGCAGGACACACCAGATCAGAGTCCACTGTCAGGCTATAGGGCATCCTTTGATCGGAGACTCCTTATACCCCGGAACCGGCAGCAATGCTTATGAAAATCAACCCTTGATAGAAAGGCAGGCCCTCCATTCCCATACAGTCAGGTTTGTGCATCCTGTCGATAAAACCGAAATACATCTCACTGCCCCATTGCCGGAGGATATGTCAAAGCTCTTGGAAATATTGAGAAAATAGCCCGTATTTGTTTACAGTAATTTACATTAATGGTATTATATATAAATGTACATGATATGGATGCTTGACTAACCTATCGGTTTTTACAAACGATAAAAATGGTAATTGGAGGGAAACAGCTTGGATATTATAAAAGACAGGTATACCATCACTGAACTTAGTGAACAGCTTTCAGTTACTGACCACACATTAAGATATTACGAAAAAGAGTTTGGCATATGCGTACCCAAGGATGAGCGCGGCAGGCGTTATTATACATCTGAACTGGCTAATCTAATGTATCAGATAAAAAATATGCGAAATGAAGGACTGGAAATAAAGGCAATCAAAAAAATTCTGCATTCCGAGAACATGCTGCCCACTCCCCCGCCATTGGCATCTGAGAATTATGTTACAACCGTAGTTCCTGCGGAGATGAGCACCAATTCGACGAATTTCAAACAATTCTTTGATGAATTCAAAAATGAGATTTCCGCCAATGTTGCTGCAGAAGTCAGCTCTGCAAGAGACCACCTGTCCCGGGAATTAAACAAAACAAAACTGGAGCTGGGAGCATGTGTCGAAAACAGCATGAGAAGGCTGGAAACCAAGCTGGATAAGCATTTTTCGGAGGTTGACCGCTCTCTGGCGGAATGGAGGGATAGGAAGAAAAAGAGCTTTCTCCGTCGCTTTTTCAAATGATTTAAAAACTCACATTCATCGGGAATGTGAGTTTTAATGCTTATATAGTACACTATGGTTATAGAAATGTATTGGGAAAATAATGAAGTATATTGATTTCTAAAATTTGCCTATGTATCATTTGTTTTTAACACTTTGAGGCAAAAAAATCCCTTTCACTCAGAGGGATGCAAAGCGATATTATATATAAAATTCTCCTGAAAAGCACTCCGACTACAACCTGCAAATCGGCCGGTGGAGGAATACAAAACCTCCACCGGTTCTTTATGCGAAAGGAAATTTATCATCCAACTTTAAGCTCAAGCCTAAGCTTATCTGCCACCATTGCTATAAACTCGGAATTGGTAGGTTTACCTTTGCCGATGCTCACTGTGTATCCAAAAAGCGAATCTATAGCATCAACTTTGCCTCTGCTCCATGCCACCTCAATAGCATGTCTTATGGCTCTTTCAACTCTGCTGGGTGTAGTATTGTATATTCTGGCGATTGAAGGGTATAACTGCTTTGTTATGGAATTTATGATATCAAGATCCTTTACCACCATCATTATGGCATCTCTGAGATACTGATAGCCTTTGATATGGGCGGGTATTCCTATTTCATGCATGATATTTGTCACTTCAACCTCAAGACTATGCTGGAAATTTTCAGGGCTAGGAGGTTGTTTTGCTTCCTTGATCGATTCAGGCCTGATTACAGACGTCTGGTTGCTTCCTTTCAGCTGCCTTATTCTTGACACCAGTACATCCATATCGAAAGGTTTTACAACATAGTATTCGGCACCTAAAGCCAACGCTCTTTGTGTGATTTTATCCTGTCCAACTGCTGAGAGTATTATGTATAATGGTCTTTTTTCCATTTGAGTTGCATTTAGCTTTTCCAGTACACCCAATCCGTCCAGATGAGGCATGATAATATCTAATATCGCTATATCCGGCTTTGTGCTTGTTATCAGCTCATAGGCTTCCAGCCCATCCCGGGCAATACCTACTACTTCAATATCTTCCTGGCTGTTCAAATACTCACACAAAATATCACCGAATTCCCTGTTATCATCTGCAATTGCCACCTGAATTTTTTTCGCTAACAAGTTAACTCCCCCTCAACATTTGTTGATTTTTTATGACGCTTCCAGTAATTTATTTTTAAGGAAACTATATGTAATATTATATTTTCATTTCGACAAAATTTCAAGTGTCAATTGTTAATTTTTAGTATTAATTAGCTATATATATAACTCTGTTATATTACCACCCTTTAGCCAATTAAAACAAGGTCTGGATATATGCTCCAGACCTATTGTTATGATTTTTCGTCAGGTTTATAAAGTTTTTTATGCTTTTTTTACTCATTCCTGCCGGAATTATATTATTGTAGAAATAGCAATATTATTTGCTGGTTTATAAATTCCGTCCCTTGGAAATAATGCACGCATATAATCCGTTATTGTCAGCTGGCTTTCGCATGACTCCCCTGATTCACTTCAGTCATGCATTTGAGCATATTTTCTATGAATATTCCGTACCCCCGCGCCGGGTCATTGACCAGTACATGGGTTACAGCTCCTATAATCCTTCCGTCTTGGATTATAGGGCTTCCGGACATACCCTGCACTATGCCCCCTGTCGCATCCAGAAGCCTTTTGTCCGTTATTTTTATAACCATTCCCTTGGAACCGTCATAATTTTGCCTGGAAACCTTCAATATTTCAATTTCATATTCCTCAACGCTTTTTCCGTCAATATTGGAGAGTATGACAGCCGGTCCTTCCTTTATGGATGACTTTAAAGCTATAGGGTACATCCTTCGGGATATCTTGTCCAGCGCATCTTCATTTACTTTTCCGTATATCCCGAACTTGCTGTTGGAGTTAATTTGCCCCAGCTGTCCGCTTTCCTCTATCACACCCTTTAGCTCTCCGGGTACTCCGGTTTTGCTCCTTTTTATGGACAGTATCCGAGACTCCAGTATTTCTCCTGTTTTCACAGGCATAAGGGTACCGGTATCAATGTCGGTTATCCCGTGCCCCAGGGCACCAAACCCCATAGTGTCCGGGTCGTAATATGTTAAAGTTCCAATCCCGGCAGTGCTGTCCCTTACCCATAATCCAATATGGTATTTATCATCATCGGCAGCTTTTACCGGAGTGACCAAAGCTGTATAGTAGCTTTCCCCTCTTTTATATTTTAACTTAAGCAGCTTTCCTCCTGTTTTATCAATTTCCTCAACTAATTCTTTAATGGATTTCAAGCTTTTATCATTGGCTTCAATTATTAGGTCTCCTTCCCTTATGCCGCCATCCCTGGCTGGAATGAGCCTTCTGCCGTCCTTAGTCTCCACATCTGACATTCCGATCACAAGGATTCCATCTATCCTAAGTTTGACGCCAATGGTATTTCCGCATGCCACCAGCATCTTGTCGGGAACAACATCAACCTTCATCGTCCTCAACGGAATAAGGCCGAACACACTTACTCTCAAGCTTACACTGCCACCCTTCTGAGACCAGAAGGACATGGGGCTGAACATTTTGTAAAAGCTTCCTCTGCTTTTCACAAACTCTCCATTAACCTTTAATACGTCCTCTTTATCGGCTTTTATGCTGACCAGAAAAGGGCTTTTGAAATTTAGAATGTGTTCTTCCCCTTCGATGATGGTAATCTGTCCGGGAACACTCAATACAGCTTGTATGTAGCTTAAAAGCATAACCCCGAAACAGACGGCTAAGAATATAAAAAGCTTCTTTTTATATGATAAACCATTGGCAAATAACTTCATGATAAACTCACTCCTCGATGTCGGTCTGCTGCGATAAGATAATAAATGTCACGCTTTTTTCCTGCTTTTTGGCGTATAAGGGCGTGACATCCGTTTATCTGATTTTTTCAGCAAATTTCTAATCATAAGGTAACCTTTCGAGGAGCTAATTATTCAAGTAAATTAAAGCATCCCAGGCAAAATAAATGAAAAAAGCAGAAAAATCGGCCTTCAGGCCGATTTTTCTGCTTTTGTTAAATACAAGCGGATTTTTTAAATTTTCGAGCATTTTGAAGCAGCTCTTTTGCATATTTCAATGTCGTATCCGATATGCTCGCACCTCCCAGAATGCGGGCTATTTCATTATCCACTGCCTTTCCTTCCAGCTTGACCACCCGGGTTTCGGTGCTCACATCATCGGACACCTTCTCTATAAGGTAATGGGAATCAGCCATGCATGCTATTTGAGCCAGGTGAGTTACACATATAACCTGATGTTTTTTGGATATATAGGAAAGCTTTTCGCCTACCTTCTGCGCAGCGCGTCCGCTTATCCCCGTATCGATCTCATCAAAAATCAATGTAGGCATGCTGTCGACATTAGCCAGTATATTCTTTATAGCCAGCATGACTCTGGACATCTCACCACCGGAAGCTATTTTGGATAGCGGCTTTAATGGTTCACCGGCATTGGGTGAGATCAAAAATTCCACATGATTAAGACCGCTGCTGTTATATGGCCTATGTCCGGATGAATCCGGCTCCTGGTCAAACAGTATGTCCACTTTAAATTTAGCCTTTTTCATCTCCAGATCATCCAGCTCATTGCCAATCCTGTCTTCCAAAATCTGTGCTGCTTTATGCCGTTCTTCATTCAATTTGCATGACAAAGCATACAGTTCATTATCTGCTTCTTTCATCTGGCTTTGAAGCTTCTTGATTATTTCTTCACTGCTGATGATCTCCTCCAGTTCCTGTTCTATTTTCTCACAATACTCCAATATATCCCTTATGCTTTGTCCATATTTTTTCTTCAGCCTGAAAATCAGGTCAATTCTCTCATCAATGCTCTCCAGGAGTTCAGGATTATATTCCACCTTATCCCTTTCGCTGCGTATCTCCTCCGCAGCGTCTTCCAGTTGGTAATACAAATCCTCAAGCTTTTTGGAAATGGACTCGTACTTAACATCCAGATTGGCTACAGTGCTTATGCATTGAATAGCCTCATTTATCCCGTCCGATGCTGACATGCTTCCGTCAACTCCCGTGTAAAGCAGCTCATAAGCTTTCGACAATGCTCCCAGCACCTTCTCGGAGTTGGACAGCAAAAGCCTCTGCTTGTTCAATTCTTCCTCCTCACCAATCTTGAGGCCGGCTTTTCGTATCTCATCTATCTGATATTTAAGAAGGTCGATTCTTCGCTCCCTTTCCCCGGAATTTCCACTGAGCTCCTTTATTCTGTTGCATATGGACTTATACTTCTGAAGCGCTTGTGCGTATTCCAGCTTTAATTTCTCTATATGCTCTCCTCCGAAAGAATCCAGAAGCTTTATGTGGTTTTCCGTTCTCAAAAGAGATTGGTTGTCGTACTGTCCGTGAACATCAATAATCCTTTCCCCCAGTTCTCTGAGCATGGAAACGGTAGCCATTTTGCCGTTTATCCGGCATATGCTTTTTCCGTGGATGTTGAACTCTCTTGAGACCACGAGGGTATTGTCCTCTTCCGGCTCTATGCCGTAGCCTTCCAGGAGGTCCCTCACCCTTTCGGCATCCACCTGAAAAACAGCTTCCACCATAGCTTTTTCCTTGCCTGTCCTTATGATGTCCTTTGAAACCCTTCCGCCGAGAATGGCATTTATGGAATCGATTATTATCGATTTGCCTGCGCCGGTTTCACCACTTAAAACATTTAAACCGTCCGCCAGTTCAATACTCACATGGTCTATAAGGGCAATGTTCCTAATTTCCAGCTGTACAAGCACTTTCACCAACCTCACTTTAAAAACAGGATTGAAGGCATCATTTTTTCATTCTATTGAACTTCTCCACCAGTTCCTCAGCAAACTTCTCAGCTCTGCACACTATCATTATCGTGTCATCTCCAGCTATCGTTCCCAATATCTCTATCCATTTAAGGGAGTCTACAGCGGATGCGGCTGCCTGGGCCATACCAGGTAAGGTCTTGACTATGACTATGTTATTGGCATAATCACAGGACACAAAGGATTCAGCAAAAATCGTCAGCAGCTTATTGGACAGCATGTTTTCGGTCTGAGAAAAGGGAGCATATTTATATTTGCCATCCTCCGTCATGACCTTTATCAGCCTGAGCTCCTTAATGTCCCTGGAGATAGTAGCCTGGGTCACATCCATGCCCATCTCCTTCAGTTTTTCTGCCAGTTCCTCCTGAGTCTCAATAGCATACCTGTCAATCAACTCAAGAATTTTAGCCTGTCGATTATACTTCATTGTTCCTTATACTCTCCCCTCGGGTATAGATTTTGTATCTGACAACGTTAAAAAAGTTCCTCTTTTTTAACCGGGCCAATTTCACATAATGCTGTGATTTTCTTATCTCAACATAGTCGCCGGCCTTTATCTCGTAGCCTGTCTGTCCGTCGACAGTCACGGTGGCATTATGATGGTAATCCTCATCCACGGCTATCCTGTAAACCTTATCCGATGAAGTTATATAGGACCTGGAATACAGTATATGGGGGCATATGGGGGTTGCTATTATGAGATCCGTATTAGGTTCCACAATAGGCCCTCCGGCAGCAAGGGTATAGGCTGTCGAGCCCGTAGGAGTGGACACAATCAGTCCGTCCCCTGGAAATGTTTCCGTCAGGACATCATCTATATACATTTTTAATCGGGTTATCCTCGGCAGGCATCCTCTGGATATCACGACATCATTGACGGCAACATCCCTTGCTATTGTCCTGCCGTCGCTTACAATCCTGGCTTCCAGCATCATCCTGTTCTCCAGTTCAAACTTATCCTCAAGTATGCTGGAAACAGCGCTATGGACATCACCCGTCTCAACCTCCGTCAGGAAGCCAAGATTTCCAAGGTTTATCCCCATAATGGGAATTCCCATGCCGTATACTTTTCTGGCCGCCTTTAGAAAGGTGCCATCGCCTCCCAGGCTTATTATAATTTCGGAATTGTTCAGAAATTCCTTTTCATCCTCATATTTGCTTTTTATACCTATATCCTTTGCTAAATCCGAGGGGATAATTACCTCCCCTCCCTGCATTGTGATGCTCTCCGCCAACAGCTTTGTATACTTCAGATCCTTATCCTTATCCCTGTTCGTAAAAATACCAATACGCTTCATTATTGCCCTCTCAGCTTTATTCTTTCAAAACTTCCAACTATTCCAGCATATTCTTTCAAAACTCAATTCCATTATATAGGATAAATAAAAAAAGTACAATAAATGCACTTTTAATTAAGGCTCTCATGGGAAATTCTGACGACATCGCCTATAAGCCGTTCAATATCTTCATGCTTCAATGCGTTACCGTCCCAAGCCTTTGTGATGTACATCAGGTATTCAATGTTTCCCTCGGGGCCTTTTATCGGTGAGTAGGATAAGCCTTTGAGCTTAAATCCCATGTTCAACGCAAAGTTCACAACCTCACGGATGACTTCTTCATGGGTGGATAAATCCCTGACAACACCCTTTTTTCCGACTTTCTCCCTTCCTGCCTCAAACTGTGGCTTTATCAAGCAAACAAGCTCTCCATCCTCTTTCAGCAGATCCTTCGCAGCCGGTAAAACCTTTTTTAAGGATATAAAAGAAACATCAATCGATGCAAAATCCGCCAGAGCGCCGATGTCTTCCGGCTTGACATATCGTATGTTGGTCCTTTCCATGCAAACGACCCGTTCATCATTTCTCAATGTCCAGGCCAGTTGACCATAACCAACATCTATGGCATAGACCTTCGCCGCTCCGTTTTTCAGCATACAGTCGGTGAAACCTCCTGTGGAAGCGCCTATATCAATGGCCGTCTTATCTTTAAGAACTATTCCAAACGTATTAATGGCCTTTTCCAGCTTAAGACCGCCCCGGCTCACATAGGGATTTACATTTCCTTTCACTAGGATCTCACAATCTTCTGTAAATTTGGCACCAGGCTTGTCTTCCTTCTCACCGTTAACAAAAACAATGCCCGTCATAATCGCGCTCCGGGCTTTTTCCCTGCTTTCAAAAAGACCTTTTTTTACCAGCAAAAGGTCCAATCTTTCCTTTTCCAAGCATAAACCTCCACAGCGTTTTTATTTTGCTATTTCCATAGTTTTAACATTTCATTTTTCACGGATTCAGGATCAAGCTTGTATTTCTCAAACAGGTAACCCCTGGAACCATGTTTTATAAACTGGTCGGGGAAACCCAAAAGCTTAACCGGCACATTTATGCCTGCCTTGTTAAATTCCTCCAGAACTCCGCTGCCAAAGCCTCCGACCACCGTATTATCTTCGATAACGACAGCTTTTCCGGTTTTATGGACGGATGCGGAAATAAGCTTCATATCCAAAGGCTTTGCCCATCGGGCGTCAATCACATCACAGGTTATTCCCATCTGTTCCAGCATTGAAGCAGCTTTAAGAGCTGTTTCCACCATGCTGCCCAATGCAACCACCGTAAAATCTTTTCCTTCCTTTATTTTCACTCCCCGTCCGAATTCTATACCGCAGGACGTGGCTTCCACCAGCTTTTCTTTGCCCATACCCCTGGGATAACGGATTGCGATAGGTCCCTTATGCTTTTTAAGGGCATATTCCAGCATCAGTCTAAGCTCCGTGTTGTCACAGGGAGCCATGATGGACATATTGGGTATCTGACGGAGATAGGATAAATCAAACAAACCCTGGTGGGTCTCACCATCTTCACCAACTACCCCTGCCCGGTCTATCGCAAAAACCACATGTAGGTTTTGCAATGCAACATCATGCAGTATCTGGTCGTAGGCGCGCTGCAGGAAGGATGAGTAAATGGCTACTACCGGCTTTAACCCGCTGGCAGCCAGGCCTGCTGCAAAAGTTACCGCATGCTGCTCGGCTATACCCACATCAAAAAACCTGCCGGGAAATTCCTTTGAAAAAAGTCCAAGGCCAGTACCCTGGGGCATAGCCGCAGTTATCGCGACTATGTTATCATCCTCATGGGCGAGCTTGACCAATTCTTTACCAAAAATATCGGAATAACCGGGGCCATTGTATTTCAGCACTTCACCGGTCTCTATGTCGAAGGGGGATATGCCATGGAAAACAAGAGGATTTTTTTCCGCATATGTATACCCCATTCCTTTTTTTGTGCATACATGCACCAAAACCGGTCCTTTGGACTGTTTGGCTCTAGACAGGACATCATTGAGTTCCTCAAGATTGTGCCCGTCTATGGGTCCCAGGTACTTAAATCCCAGCTCTTCAAATATGATTCCCGGAACCATTATGTATTTGAGAGCACCCTTCGCCCTGTCCAAAGCTCTGGCCGTACTTTCACCTATAGCCGGTATTCTGCTTAATATACCGCTCACATCTTCCTTCATTTTAAAATAAATAGGTGCTGTTCTGATTTTACTAAGATATCTGGACAGGCCTCCTACATTTCTTGATATGGACATCTCATTGTCATTCAAAACGACTATAATATTATTAGGAGACCTTCCGGCATCATTCAGAGCCTCAAAGGACATTCCTCCGGTCAGGGCGCCGTCACCTATTACGGCTATGACAGAGTATTCTCCCTTTTTGATATCCCTGGCTTTTGCCATACCCAAAGCGGCGGAAATTGATGTGCTGCTGTGTCCCGTATTAAACACATCATGAGGGCTTTCGCTGGTTTTGGGAAATCCGGAAATCCCCCCGGCTTGTCTCAGAGTGCCGAATTTTTCCCTCCGCCCTGTGATTATTTTATGCACATAGGATTGGTGACCCACATCCCATATTATCTTGTCTTCTGGGGAGTTGAAAACCTTGTGGAGAGCAAGGGTGAGCTCCACAACCCCCAAATTGGACGCCAGATGGCCCCCTGTTTTTGAAACGCTGTTTATAAGGAATTCCCTGATCTCCTGGGCCAACTGCCGCATTTGCTGAATATTCAGTTTTTTTATATCATCTGGTGACTTGATGGTCTCCAGTATACTTTCCAACATCTCCTACCTACTTTCAACCTTTACTTTCTGCTTTTCTTATTTTTATTATCTCTTTTCCCATTTATTTTTAATTTGAAAAAATTAATAATTATGGCTACCTTGTAAATAATATAATTGCTGTTCTCGATAGCCAGAGATTTGCCAAACGCCTTGCCTCCGACAGTAAAGGACGCCACCATTCCGGTCATTATCAGGTTTATTACCACACCTCTCAGGCTTTCACTGTCTGCAGCAATCCTCAGCACTATATAAGTGCTGGCAGTTCCGCTTATTACCCCGCAAATATCCCCAATGACATCATTGCAGAAGTTGGATACCTTATCAGCGTTCCTAATCAGCTTTATGGCTTGCTTTGCCCCATACACCTTTCTGGACGCCATTGCATGAAAAGGAGCCTCATCAGCTGCTGTCACAGCCGTACCGATTATATCAAACAATATATTTATAACGATTATAGCAAAAACCACAAAAAATGAAACCAGAATTCCGACATTACCCAAAATATTTGATGCGATTACCGACATGGATGCGGACAGGAAAAACGAAACTAAAGTTATTATGAGGCTCCACTTCTTGTTATTTCCACCGGAGCCCAACAGATTAAGCTTGAACTTCACCTTTTTTTCATCAACAGGATGCCTATAATTATCTTGCAAAATGTCCTCCAACAAATATGTAAATCAAAATATCAATTTATTTGCAATACTCGTACATCCCCGGGCAATCGCCCAGGGAATCCGAATATTTTGCTTCTTAAAATGCTCAAATCCAAAATGTGCTCATTAAATTTATATAAAAACAGGTGGTAGCGTATTGAATAAATTTTGCGGCTTAGGTCAGGCAGGATTTCCCCGGAAGTTGCTGAAATGTCGCCAAATCAGCGGTTTCCCTTTAAAACCTCCGTCGCTATGTTACCATAAGCGAGGCCTGATTGCCACTTAGACCACACTTTAATCCTCAATACGCCTCTTATCAGAACAGTCTAGGAGTTTTCCCCAACGGTCTGACCGATTCCTAGCCTCTTTTGCAAAATTGGTTTCAAACAGCGATAATGTGGATATACTGGCCTATACATCCACATCTGATCCATTATCCACCAACTTCACTCAAGGCAGGCTACTCTGTTCACAGCATCTTTTACAATACCGCCTAACAGGTTTAATCCCTACTCGTGGTCGAGGTGGCAACAGTGAAACATTGCTGCTTTACTGTTGGCTTTTCTTCCAAAAGGTAGGGTCTCCACGGTAAAGGGGTCAACGCCTGCATGCCATTGCAGATCGCCCCTAAACCTTAACTCCCAGCATCAGCCCACCACTGGGCGTAGCAAGCCGACACAAGGAACTTCATCGATGTGCCCTTTAACGGATTTTTAGGCCCGTTTTCAGAACCGGCAGTACCGACTAGAATACTGCACCACCCTGTTTTGCTAACAATTTTTGCATCTGGACGATACATTCAAAAATTATATCACATCTGAGAAAAACTTAAAAGGCTCAGTAAATCCGGAATCAAAGCACATATGTGAAAAGTACGCCTTTAATTCACTCTATCGAATTAATGCTCCTTAATGGTCTTTTAAAAATCCTTTTCCATCGATATGCCGGAATTTTGGCTTTCATCCAAACCACAAACCCATGATGACACCTAAAAGCGCGCCCATTATAACTTCCAGCGGAGTGTGCCCCAGAAGCTCTTTTAATTCCTCATCAAACTGCATCTTTTCCTGTCCGGATATCACTCTGGTCAGCTTGTTCAGCACTTTAGCGTGCTTGCCTGCCGCTCTGCGGACGCCGGCAGCGTCATACATAACTATTAACGCTATAGCCACCGACATGCCGAATTCCATGGAATCGAAACCGAGGTTTTTGCCCACCACTGCGGACAGGGACACTATAAAAGCCGAATGGGAACTGGGCATGCCGCCTGAGCCTATAAACCTGGTGAAATCCAATTTCCTGTCATGGATTACAACACTTACAACTTTGAGCGCCTGGGCAATAAACCATGCCAGTGCTGGTATGATGATAGCTCTATTGGAAAATATCTCGACTAAAATCTGCATCGAAGGCCCCCTAGTTATTTCGTGTTATCAGGTATTCTGCCAGCTGCCTCAGGAATGTTCCCTTTTCACCAAACATCTCTATCGGGCTTACCGCTTCCCGGGTCATTTCTTTGAGCATTCTTTTCGATTCCTCCAGCCCATAAAGCGTAACAAAGGTAGCTTTGTTTTTTACCTGGTCGCTGCCGGTATTTTTGCCCATCTCGGCGGGATCGCCCTCCACATCCAGGATATCATCCCTTATCTGAAAAGCCATACCTAAGTTATCTGCATAACGCTCCAGGGAAGCTCTTTCCTCCGTACCGGCATTGCAAAGGGCGGCAGCAGCCAGAACAGAAGCTTTTATAAGAGCACCGGTTTTTTTCCTGTGCATAAGCTCCAGCAATTCGGGCTGAATCAATTTACCCTCCGACTCCAGATCCACCACCTGGCCGCCAATCATGCCGTCTATTCCCGAAGACCGGGCTATAATATGCATTGCCTCTAACTTTGCTGATATATTGCTGCTATCCTTGCGGACATGATCCAGCATAACTTCAAAAGCATAATTAAGCAACCCATCTCCGGCCAGAATCGCCATGGCTTCACCAAAAACCTTGTGGTTTGTAAGCCTTCCTCTTCTATAATCATCATCGTCCATCGCCGGTAAGTCATCATGGATAAGGGAATAAGTATGTATCATTTCCAAAGCGCACGCAAAAGGCAGCACCTGATCTCTATCGCCATCCAAAGCTTCACAGACAGCCAGAGAAAGTACCGGTCTCAAGCGTTTTCCTCCGGCCATAAGGCTGTATCTCATAGCTTCCCGGATTTTTCTTTGCTCGGAACCGTCCATATATAAGAGTTTGTCCAATTCGTTGTTAATAATGTTTGTATAGCAATTCAGTTTTTCCTTGAAATCCATCTCAAACCTCCGTCACATTAAAGGGTTCCTCGATTATCCGGCCTTTTTCGTCTTCCACCAGCAGGCTGATTTTCCTTTCTATCTCATCGAGCCTTTTACTGCAGTATTTTGATAGCTCTATACCTTTCTGAAAAAACTCAATGGATTCATCCAGGGACAAATCACCCTTTTCCAGTTTTTCAACAATTTCTTCCAATTCCTTTATTGCTTCTTCAAACTTCTTTTCCTTCTTGCTCATAATATTACCCTCTCAATCGTTCGAATCTTGTATTATGCTGCGACAGAGGCCATATGTCCATCGAATGCAAACCTGTTCCTCCGGCAAGCTTCAATTCCATCCTTTCACCTTTTTTGATACAGTCCCCATATTGGTCTTCGATGTATTCATGTTCCTGCTCACTTTATTCTCTCTTTTCAATAAAATAACAAAGAGCTTAGCAGCAATGCATCAGAAAAATAGACTGCCTCATCAATTTTACACAGCTTTCAAATCTATATCGCAATAAACTTACGCACTTATTTAAAAAAAGCATTTTTATCACTTATACCGTCAACCACGCAGCTAATCTCCCCGTCGCTTACTTCCAGCCTTACCCTGTCGCCTGTGTTCACATCCTTTACCGATTTTATGATTTTGCCCTTGCCTTCTTGCTTTGCTATGCTGTAGCCTCTTGCCAGTATGCTCAAAGGGCTGAGGGAGTCAAGCTTCCCGGCCAGCAATCCGAAGTCGGAAGCAGCTTTTCTCTTGATAAGCAGCAGTGATTTGTACATGGATTTCCCCAAAACATCCAACCTCATGCGCTCCTGATACACCCTATCATAGGGTTGGCGGAAAGGCAACCGGTTCATTACTTTTATATACCTCATTTTATTCATTTTCATGCTGTTTATCAAAGAATTTTTGAGCCTTGAATTCAAATTCTGTATTCTGTCCACCATCATGTACTTTTCGGGGACTACTATCTCTGCTGCCGCTGAAGGAGTTGGTGCTCGAAGGTCTGCTACGAAATCGGCTATGGTAAAATCGGTTTCATGACCTACGGCCGATATTACCGGTATTTTGGATTCATAAATGCTTCTGGCGACAATTTCCTCATTAAACGGCCACAATTCTTCAAGGGAACCTCCTCCCCTGGCAACGATGATCACATCCACACAATTCAGCTCATTCAGCTTGCGTATGGCCCTGGATATCTGTCCTGCCGCCTGCTCACCCTGTACTGCCGTGGGAAAGATTTTGATTTCCACATTCCGGAACCTGCGGCTTACCACATTAATAATATCACGGATAACAGCTCCGGTGGAAGATGTAACAACTCCTATCCTTTCCGGCATAAGAGGAATCTTTTTTTTGTGGGATGGATCAAACAAGCCCTCTTCCTGGAGCTTTTTCTTGAGCTGTTCAAAGGCCAGGTGAAGATTTCCCAGGCCATCTGCCTGCATTTCTTCCACATATAGCTGGTATTGTCCATCTCTCTCAAAAACCGAAACATATCCCTTTATTATAACTTTCATACCATTTTCCGGCTGAAATTTCAAGGCTGAAGCATAGGATTTAAACATAACGCACTTGAGGACACTGCTCTCATCCTTCAAGGTAAAATACATATGCCCCGAATAATGATACTTATAATTTGATATCTCACCTCTTACCCAGAGATTGGACAGGATAAGATCCCTTGATATCACATCTTTTATGTAACTGTTTATTTCCGATACCGACAATATATACCGCATGATTCCACCTCAAACCAGGATGCTCTTAAGCAAAGTCCCGTAAATAATAAAAATGAAGAACAAAGAAACTATTTCCCCATTCTTCATCGCACACTTCTGATTCAGACCACTAATAGCATTTTACCCCTTTTCTTTCAAGATTTACAATAATAACTCCTTTGATTTTGGCACTTTTCCGAGAATGCCGTTGACAAACGACCCTGCATCCTCTCCGCTGTATTTTTTAGCCAGTTCCACTGCTTCATTGACAGACACCGAGTAAGGGATATCCTCCCTGAAACCTATCTCATATATGCCCAGCCTCAGGATTGCAAGATCAACTTTGGAAATCCTGTTGATTTTCCAGCCTTTTGCATTGGTCTCTATCGTCTTGTCTATATCGCTTATATTATTCAAGACTCCATAAACCACATCCTTTATATACTCCCTGTCCGATTCCGTGAGGCTATTATCTTCCAAAACTGCATTTAGCTGTTCATCCCGGTCTTCCTTCTGAAACTCCAGTTGATAAAGCAATTTCATTGCAATCTCCCTGGATGCACGTCTTCCCATTCAAGTTCTACCTCCCAACTAAATCTACTGCAACTTACAATCTGCATCTACCTGTACATACCTGGTGGTAATATTTTGTCCAAAAGATTCTTTATGTAATCTGAGTCCTCTGTAAGCTTTTTTCCCAGAAAGTACCCTAACGCCACAAAAATCACAATAAATAAAGTCCTGAAAAGGCCAATAGTCAGCACAAGCACAGATATTACAAAACCTGTCAGAGCGCCATTGATACCTCCACGATGTGTCATATAAAACTGAATAAGCTTTTCCTTATCCATTATGAATACCCCCAACTTCACTCTAGTCTAGGTTTATATCCGGCATAAATGTTTTCCACCATAACTTTTACATCATTAACCCTTACACCTGTTGCCGACTCAATCGAATTCTTCACTTTCACCTGAATATCGCTGGAAACATCCGGTATGTTGATGTCAGCCAGTACAACTGCCTTAATCGTGACGGAAACACCATCTTCCGATTTTGAAACATGAGCTTTCGTATCCTTTACACCGTTTAACCTTCTGGAGGCATTCAGTGCAATGTTCTCTATTGAGTTCAATGAAATCTTAATCTCTCCAATATTAGTATACTTGCTTACACCCTTTTTATCCTTGCTCATTCTGATGCCCGAAAATAAATAGGTTATATTCAACCCAAAAATAACCAGAGATAGAAAAAACATCGCAAAAGAGGCCCCGCGGCCTGCCGTCAATATATTATAATACATATAACTCGATATATCCAGAAAAACATCAGGTTTAATTGTGACTATCATAGAAAGAACGGAAATTACTGCCAGGATAATGGCATAGATAGTGAGCAAAACCCTGAAAAATAGATTCATACCAAAACCTCCTCTTTTGTACCTGTTGTACTTTATCTTCACGTATGTTCATCCTTTTACATTATATTCTATTTTATAGAAAAAATAAACCCTTTAGGTGAAAAACATACCAGTCCGGTAACCGGATATAACTCGTACAGGTAGCGGTTTTTCATGGGGTTTATATTATTTTATCTCCATATTTAATAAAAATTTAATATTTTTGCAGGACAAACATATAAAACGACATGAAGATTGCAGCATGCTTATCTTAGCTTTGATCCATCATCCTCATTTTTGTCCTTCTTGTGGTCCTTTTCTATGTTAACGCCCTGAATATGTATATTTACCTCAACTACATGTAGACCTGCCATTGTTTCCACGGCTTTTTTAACCTTTTCCTGTATTTCCCAAGCTACATCAGGTATCCTGCAGCCATATTCTACAATAATATAAAGGTCAATAGCTGCTTCTTTTTCGCCAACTTCGACTTTTACTCCCTTGGATAAATTTTTCCTTCCCAGCATTTCGGCTATTCCACCGGCTATGCCGCCGCTCATACCAGCCACACCGGGAACTTCCATGGCTGCGATGCCGGCAATTATGGCAACAACCTCCTCGGATATCTTAACTGCACCAGACTCGTTGACAACACTCTGATTACTATCATCCATTCAAATCCCTCCCTGCCGAAATATTCTGAATCCACTACATACCTGATGTGATCTTTTCTATAAACAGGTAAAACCATTATATCATCATATGTGGGCAATATCAATCCTTTGTTGGCTTTCTGACTTTTGTCCCCATATTATTTAGCAGGAAGGCCTGCATTTTAAGCTATAACCATCAATAAATATTCTTGACCGTAATGTCGCTGATTTCTATATTGGCTTGTCTTGATGCGATATCTGCAATTTTGGCAACATCAGAAGCTGTAAGAGTCGGTGCTTTTACACATATATCAAGAGTGCCGTCGTCGGCGAATACTGCAAGTGCATCCTCAAAACCTTTGTTTTTTATCAAGGTTTCAATTCTCACTTCACAGTCGGTCCTCTCTACCATTTCTATCATTTTTTTATTGGCTTCATCTCTTGATTCCTGGCTGGCGTTTTCGTCCTCAATGATTTCCTTTAATGCGCTCTCACTTTTGCTTCTGGTCATATCCCGGTTCAGCTTCGCTTCGGCAAACAGATCATTTGCTTCTTTAGAAGCCGTCGCAGCATCTCCTTCTTCATCCAGCGCAACAAAGTCGGGATCTTCAGAATCAGAGTTTTCAACATATACGGCCTCGCCTATCTTGCCGGCATCCTTGTCGGCGCTGGCCGTGCTGCTCTTCTTATAGCTGTACTGCAAATAACCAGCTACAATTATCAGCAAAACTAAAGCTAATGCTACAACCTGCTTTCTTTTAAATACTGTCATATTGGAATGCCCTCCCCAAACATTTTTGATATTTTGTACTTAATAAATATATATTCAATTGTCCAAACGTTTATTTCATTTTTATAATAAAAATCTTTTAAGAAAAAACTATTTGCTTTTCTTGAACACCTGTATCTTGTGAACAGGTACATCCATTAAAACCTGGGCAGCCCGTACCAGATTTTCCTTTACAACGGAATCTCCGGCCCCTTCTGCCACTATTACCACACCTTTAACTTCAGGCATCTTGGTTTTCAATATTATCGGTTTTTTATCCCCTCCTTCCCCATCCACAAAAACAATGCTGCTTTCATATTCATCCTCGCTTATGGTTCTGGTACCACCTCCACTATCCCGTTCCTGAGTGTTGTTCTGAATTTTTCTTATATCCTGTGCCGGTACGATTTCCTCACCGGAAACATATGTAATCATAACGGTTACCTTCCCTGCTCCCTCTATCTCCGACAACACCCTTCCGATTTCACGGGCAATATCCCCGGAATCGTCCTTTTCTACATTTCTGCTTGCTGCCTCCATGGCCTCCGGTACCGCAGCATTCTTTTTTGCGTCCTTGCCGCTGTTTTCCCCGTGGTCCAAAAACATGCTCCCTGCAAGCACTATGATAATTCCGGCAATCAGGACCATCAACGCAGATTCCACCAATTTTTTCCTATCTTTGCCGTCAAGCAAAGCCTTAACAATATCCACCGCCTTATGAATAAACTTCATTTTATCCTCCCTCCTCAGGTATGCTTTCACAATTAAGCTTCTTTACCTTGCATATTTGACCTGTTGACCATACTTTCCGCACATATTTATTGGGCCGAAATGACGATATTTTCACTGTCCACATGGAACACCCGGCTGATTTCTTCCTCCAGGCTTTTTTTTAGCTCCCGGTCCACTTCCGCACCGGTGATGCCACTGCCACTGCTGCTTCCATCTTTGACAGCATTTTTGTCATTTTCTGCTCCATCCAAATCCGTGGTGCTCCCTTTTGATATCTCAATCTTTTCTACTTTGGCTACAGGTTCTATCCTGTCTTTCTTTGCAGCTTCACCTATATAAAGATATATTCTCTTTATTTCTCCGAAACTCTCTGAAGTATAATCCTCATTAATTATCACATCTGCCGTCACCCTTCCTTCCCCGGCCAGCATCTCTGACCTGTCTTCCAGCTGCTTTATCAGCTTTTGTCTGTAAACCTCAGCAATCTCCTTCATCTGGCTTTCCTTAAGCATCCTGCTTTTTTCCACGATCTCCTCCCGGTCCAGATAGTTGCTTCCGGCAATCTCGAATCCATGGAAATCAAAATTCTTCCCAAAAAGGGCAAGTACCGGATTTATAAGGGCTATTATCAGGATGAAGCCTGAAATGAGCTTCACAAACTTCCTCGTTTTCCCTGACGGAAGGATTATTTCCAGCAGGATTATAAGAATTGTGAGAATTACTATGTTAAAAACCCAATTTTCCAAAAAAGCCAGCATTAATGACCCCTACCTTATCATTGCCGAAATGTTTCCGGCACCGATTATTGCTGTTATAGAAATGAGGAACATAAAGCCTACCGAAGCCGTAATGCCGATGATGAAAGTCATGGAGTTGGCTATTGCGCTGATGGAATTGGTGATCCTGTTTTCTGATATTGGTTCCACAAGAATGCAAACCAGTCGGTACATAAGCATGATAGCAGTCATCTTAAGAAGCGGAACAAGGCATATACCGATTACTCCGATCATGGCAGCCAGCCCGGCAGCATTTTTTATAAGAAGGGTGCAGCCTATGACAGCATCGGCCGCGTCTGCAAGGTATTTTCCTGCCACGGGTATCGTAGCGCCCACAGCAAACTTTACGGTTTTGCTGGCAACTCCGTCTACAACGGCGCCCATGGAGCCTTGTATCGATACAATACCAATAAACACTGTCATGACCAATCCGAGAACCCATCCGCTGATATGGTTCAGAAATTTGGAAAGCCTTGATATCTGGACCTTTTCTGAGATATTGTCCACTATCGAAAGCACTGCGGACAAAAATGTGAGAGGTATGAACACATCTTTCATGATGGTCGCCGTTATTTCAACGATCATGAACAGTATCGGCTGGAATATACCTGCTGATGTTATATTGCCTCCCGATATCAGCAGCGTGATCAAGACCGGTATGGATGACTGCATGAAATCAACCATGTTTCCAATAACCTGCTTGCCATACTCCAAGGCTATATTCAGGCTGATCATCATCACTGACACCATGACAATATAGCAGGCATAGAACGCAATTTCTCCGGCACCTTCGCTCATGAAAGAGGTTTGAAGGTTTTTCAGTACCGCGCAAATGACGGCTAAAATTACAAGCTTGATTAAAAGGTGAAGATTTTGGTATAACTCACGGAAAAGATAATTTCCCAGCCTGTTAATTAAGCCGGAGGCATTTACTTCCATATTGCCTTTTGCCGCATCGCTTATTATAGCATGGGGATCAAATTCAGGAAAAATCTCCTCCAGGCTTTCCCCGGCATACTTTTCCAGACCCTCCTCAAGGCTCCGCACTTCTTCGGAATCTATCTGGCGTTCTAAAATTGCGTCACTGCCATCCTCCGGTGCTGCATAAGCCTTTAAAGGTATTAGTGTTTGGAGAATAATGAAAGCAAATATGATGAGCATTATACACCTGGCATATCTTTTGTGTCTTGCGAGCATGTTCTTTCTCTCCTATTTTTTAGTCAGGCTTATACTTTAGTTAGGGTATTAGGTCGATAATCAGGTCAAGAAGCGATGCAAATATGGGCACGGCAATAACAATAATGATAGCTTTTCCGGCCAGCTCAATTTTTGACGCTATTGCGCTTTCCCCGGCGTCCTTGCATATCTCCGCCCCAAACTCGGCTACATATGCAATTCCTATTATTTTAAGGAGCGTTGCGATATATGAAGTATCAATATCAGCTCTGGACATATAGTCATAAAACAGGCTTATCACAGCCGACAGTTTGCCAGCCAGGAGCATGAATATCACAATGCCTGTTATAATTCCCACCTGCATTGCCATCTCAGGTTTTTGCGCTTTTAAAACTACTATCAGTATGGTCGAGATCAATCCCAGACCCACTATCTGAAATATTTCCACCGGGAACCTCCTATAATTCGAAATCAAAACTGGAACATTGTTTTTATAGATTCAAAGAGTTTGAAAATTTCCCTTGCCACCACAGCCAGCACCACCACCAAGCCTATAATTGATGTCATCAGCGCGATTTCCTTGCGTCCGGACTGGTCCAGCAGCGTGTGCAGTATAGCCACCAGAATACCTATGGCAGCAATTTTGAAAATCAAGTCTACTCCCATACTTTTCTCCTCACTGGTATAAATTGTTGTTGGTGTCGAGGGATACAAGCATTATATACGCTTTTACAACCTCAGAAACGATTAAAATTGTCATAAAAGCAATATTACAATTGCTATACCGCCCAACACTCCTAAAGTCCTGTACATGTTTTCGTTCTTTTTTCTGATCTCCTCGGCCTTGTGTTCCTGCATTTTCAGTTGGTTTACAGTAAGCCTTATATTTCCTATCTGACCTTCCACATCCGAGCTTCCTAGAATTTTCCCAAACGAAACAAGTATTTCCTCATCCTCTTCCTTCAAGGAAGTCTTTTTAATGTTATCCCTTACTGCCAGCGCCCATGCCTCTGAGGCATTATAGTTAAGATTGTCGATGAGATATTCGTGGGCTGATTTGAATATGGCCGAAATTGAATTATTGCTGCTTTTATATATTCTTTCAAAGGCTTCCGACAGTGGAGTGGACAAAAAGCTGATCTCGTTTTCCAGCATTTGCAGCATGCTCTGAATTTCCCTAAGCTGTTGCGGCCTTGCTGAACAGTCCTTGGAATATAGAAACCCTATAAAACCGGATGCTGATATTATAAGTATGCTTCCTATTATTTTCAGCAGCATTGCGACCACCTCCTGACTTACGGACGTTCAGCCGGTAAGTCTCTGCCTGCCGGCGACAAGCTGCCTCATGGTCAGCCCATCCACAACCTCTTCCAGCGTACCCGGTCCCTTGGCATTACTCAGCACTATATATCTTTCAAATATTTTATCTTCCATCAAGTTTAATACCTCTCGCCGCGTTTTCAGATCTGATATGCCGTAACCATGAGCGGTGGCAATGATTTTCACGCCGGCATTTACAACCCTTAAAATCGCATCCCGGTCACCTTGGTTGCCTATTTCATCGGTAATTATCACCCTGGGGGACATGGATCTCAGCATCATATCCATACCGACAGTTTTTGGGCAGCCGTCCAGAACATCCGTCCTTATCCCTACATTGTTCTGAGGCACACCTTTGAAACATGCTGCTATTTCAGACCTTTCATCCACCACCCCCACCTTTACGCCTTTGAAATTGTATCTGTCTGTTCCGTCACTTATGATACGTGCTATATCTCTTAAAAGGGTGGTCTTGCCGCATTGGGGCGGCGATATGATCAGCGTATTGTAAATATCGCTGCTGTTGCGGATGATATACCGGATTATATCCCCTGAGCACCCGGGAACTTCCCTGGATATCCTTATGTTCAGGCCGGATATGTCCTTTATGTTTTTTACCATTCCGTTTTCCAGGACCACCCTGCCTGCTATTCCTACTCTGTGCCCTCCCCTTAAGGTTATAAAACCGTTTCGTACTTCGTCCTGGTAGGCATATACTGATTTCTCGCTCATCAATTCCAGCGTCCTGGTTATTTCCATAGGATCTGCTATGTATGCATTCTCCTTGCGGCAGGTCAGCTTGCCTTCTTTATTGACAAACCAATCCCCATCCGAATTAAGCAGGGTAACAGGTTTTCCTGCTCTCAACCTTATCTCCTCAATATCCGATAATACCGCAGGATCTGCTTTTAATAAAACATCCCTGATGGTCTGCGGAAAATACCTTAGAATTTCTTTTTCCAGTGTGCTTTTCTTATCCCTTGGCTTATCTTCAGTCATCAACTTTCATCCCTCCGTTATTGCCATAGAGGCAGAAATTTTATCTGTTGCAAAATCATATGCTTAAGGCTTCGCCGGCTGTCCAAAAGAAGCGCCGCAGCAGGATTTTGACCCGGTGCCTGATCTGGAAATGCCGGACAACATGTTATGTTATTAATATAGATATTTAGCTTTGTCCAAATTTATGACAATAAAAAAAGAATGGTTAATTTTTAACCATTCCTTTTCCATTCTAAGATTGTTCACTCATTCAGCATCATGATCATGATCGTCGTCTCCGCACTCTTCACATTCACAATCCCAGTCGATGTCAACCTTCTTATGGCAATGAGGACACTCTATCGTATCCCCCTCATCATCAATCAGATCTTCATCAACTTCAAACTCTTTGTGACAGTACGGACATTCCACCAAAGCCGGATAATCCTCTTCATCATCAAAAATTATCCTTTCCACTTCAGCCAAATCTTCATCAATATTATCAACCTGTTCATTCAACTGTTCCTGTACTTCGCTGATATCATCCACTTCCAGTGCTATATCGTCCAACACGTCGATGATGGCTTTCAGCAGTTTCCCCTCATTAGAAGCATCGTTTATCTGCATTCCCTCGGCAAGGCCTTTTAAATAAGCAACCTTTTCCTTTAAGTAGCTCACAGGTACACCTCCATTAACCTTATATATTCAATCATATGTAGTTATTATTAACAAATCAAATAGAATTAATAACCCCTTTTTAAAAAGATTGTTAATGAAAAAGGGCATTATGCCCTTTCCATATATTCTCCGGTCCTTGTATCTATCCTTACTATATCACCTTCATTTACGAAGAGCGGAACCTTAATCACAGCACCGGTTTCAACAGTAGCAGGTTTGGTGGCACCTGTGGCAGTATCGCCCTTGAATCCGGGTTCGGTATGAGTTACCTGAAGCTCAACAAAGGTCGGAGGCTCAACGCCGAAAACATTGCCCTTGTATGAAAGAATTTTAACTGTCATGTTCTCCTTGACAAATTTCAGTGAATCTCCCAAGGTGTCCTTGCTAAGAGGGGTCTGCTCATAGGTTTCCACATCCATGAAATAGTACAAATCTCCGTCATTATACAAGTACTGCATCTCTCTTCTTTCGATATATGCTTCCGGAAATTTGTCCGTCGGGCTGAAAGTTCTTTCTACAGTAGCGCCGGTGATCACGTTTTTCAGCTTTGTCCTGACGAAGGCTGCACCTTTGCCTGGCTTAACGTGTTGGAATTCTACTATCTGAAATACCTGTCCATCAATGTCAAAGGTTACTCCATTTCTAAAATCTCCAGCTGATATCATTAATATCTACCTCCATGTTTTATATATATTAGTAAAATTATTTCTTTCTCTTTGCATTTATCCGGCAATATGTTTGATATACTGGTCCTACTTTGTTATTCCGGCATTTAAGTGGAAAACAATTGGTGGAAGGTCAGCCTTACCCGATGTCCGGTAAATTGGCTCAAAAATATACCCATCATGTTCTTGCGGCTTCGACAGGTGGATCTGATGGCCGCCAGGAAATTGAAGGAGCCATATAGCCATTGTTTTCCAGTATAACAATGTAGTACTAGTCTATATTAAAATAAATTTCTACTTATTTCAAGAAAAATTTTGTTTACGGCAATACCACATATTTAACAAAGATGTGGTCTCCCTCCCTAGTATTCTTCGGCACAGCAATTTTTATTAAAAGCTTATTACTTTTATAGATTAAGTCTTTTTGATTAAAATATAACCTTCGTGTATAATTGAAACCTTTGTGCTAACTTAATCATTTTATCACTATATAAAATTGGTTTGAATTCATCTTATTGAAAAGGGTGGTTGTTCCGGAAAGATTCAGAGCACATGGCAGACAATACATCCACTATTAGCTGAATTCACGCCCAAATAGTAAAGAAAAACCAGGTAAAAAGGACACTGCAGCATTGATATCTATCATTGACATTGCTGTTACAGCATTTTTACCAATGCTACAGCATGGATACCGCAGACAAGGCCAGGATATATCCGTTGCCGCCAAAGCCGCAAATCTGTCCTATGCATACAGGAGCTATTACCGATTTGCTGCGGAACTCCTCCCGAGCATGGATATTGGACAGATGCACTTCAACGGTCGGGATTTCCACAGCCTTTATCGCATCTCTTATTGCTATGCTGTAATGGGTATATGCACCGGGGTTTATTATGATTGCATCATACCTTCCCCTGGCAAAATGGATTTTATCTATTATCTCCCCCTCGTGATTGGACTGCACAAAATCGACGTCCATATTCAGGGCTTCCGCTTCAGCGACCACTCTTCTTGCTATATCTTCCAGCGTTTCGACGCCATAAATATCCTTTTCCCGCATACCTAAAAGATTCAGATTAGGCCCGTTTATGACCAATACTCTCTTTACCATTCTTTTTTACCCCCGTCAAAGCATTTTCGTAAATGTTTTTCAGTTCTAGCGCATCCTCTGCCATATAGTTTCTGGATTCACAGATTATCACCGGCTCCATGGCTTTCTTTATCAGAACCTCGGCCAGGTATTCAAACTCCGGGCCATACTGGTCATCGAAAATCCTCCAGTGCTTTTTTTCTCCCCCGGCAGTAAACTCAACACGGCTGAAATGGCAGTGCAGGTTTTTAAGCCTGTCGTAGCCTATGGCATTTTCAATCGTTATTATTACCTTTTCAAAATCGTCTATCGAATTTAAGGCCCCCAATCCCCTGGCATGCAAGTGTCCAAAATCAATCGTCGGTATAAGCCTCTCATCCAGCTTGCACATTTCCAGTATTTCTTCAAGGGAGCCCAGCTGGTTCATCTTCCCCAACACCTCAGGACATAGGGTAATATCTCCGTAACCCATGGCATCGGCTTGTCTGATGGTCTCCAAAAGGGTGGATACCGCCGTTTTAAACGCCCTGTCCCGGTTCCCCTTGCCGACTGATCCGGTGTGGATCACAACCCTTTTGGCCCCCATCCATTTCGCTGCCATAAGGGTGTCCAGCACATACCCGATGGATTTTTCCCTTTTTTCCTTTTCTTCACTGGCCATATTTATATAATATGGGGCATGCACGCTTAAAAAGATATCCTTTGCCCAGGCATTCTCCCCCAGCTTCCTGGCTGTAGATTCACTTATGTTAACTCCCCTTGAGCACTGATATTCGTAAGCACTGAGGCCCATATTGGCAAGCCATTCAGGCATATCCACCGATGACTTGTACCCCTGTTCGTAAAAGCTGTCCGAATTGCCGGATGGTCCAAACCTTATCATATTGCACTCCTTTGTCCGTTTAAGAAACTTCTAATAGTATATGCAGCCTCTTTGAATTTTACAAGCTTCATCCTCTTGGAACCCGTTAACATATATGATTGCCGTCGTGCCTCGGGTTTCGCTTTACGATAACCGCAGCCTTGGTGATGGCAGCTATTATATCCACTTCAAACTGCTGCATCAGAGAGTCCACCTTTGAGTACAGTTCTCCCTTTTCACTGACAACATATTTGGGCGGAAGGCTGTTCAATGCTATAGCGGCAACATCCATCCTGCACTTTTCACATTGGCATATGCTTATATCGTCGAGGATCTCCTCAAGCCGTTGAAAAACGGCTTCTTCCATGTAATTTTTAATATGAAACATGCTACAACCCCCATATCATGTATCCTTTGATCATATCATGGCCCCACAACAGAGCCACCAGAGTTCCGACAGCAATAAACGGTCCAAAAGGCACTGAATCCTTTCTTTTTTTCTTTCCCGCCACCAGAAGCCCGATGCTTGTAAAAGCTGCTGCAGCCATGGCAATGAAAACGGACACCATGCACAGCTTCCATCCCAGGATTAGTCCAATAGGCGCATATATCTTTATATCCCCCATGCCCATGGCATTATCGGTTTTGTATAAAACCTTTCCCAGAAGAGCCACCAGCATCAGAAATCCTGAGCCGGGCAAAAGCCCCAGAAGATGCTCTTGCCATCCTTCTCCAAATATGTACTTGCAGCCGAACAGGTTGCTTGCAAGAAGCAGCACCGACCCCAGGAGACCCGCCAGCACAAGTTCATTGGGTATTATCCTGCGCTTTGAATCTACATAAAAAACAGCAATCAATAAGGCCATCAGAAATATGGCTGCAAAATATTCAATTGATATGGAATATCTTTTTAATAAAAGCATGAAGATAATTGCCGTTAAAAACATAACCAGCGGATTTGGCAGGCGTCGGCGCTTTTTTAATCCTTCCTTTATGGATGTTTCCGCAATCAGGCATTCAATCCATACATCCAGAAACATACCCGCAGCAAGACCGACAACACAAAAGAATATGTAATATGCCATCATATCGTTACCTTATCCTCTATCACTGTAAAGCACAGAGCTATACCTTTTTTACGAATATTATTGCATATTCGCCAAAAGGTGAAAAAATCCTTTATTTTCTGTAAATTATTCTATTTTTTGTGTTCTAGCCCCTGACAGGGGCTTGCTGCTTTTGCTTTTATGCCTTAATCTCCTGCCAGTGGCCACCATTGATGCTTCCGGCTACGCCTATGTGCTTTCCGTTATACATCTGAATTGGCTGAAAATATCCTTAAGGAGTTCTTCTCCAAGCTTTACTTCCGTCCAGATTTCATAGGCATATATACCTTGATAGAAGAGCATGCCGAGACCGTTTATAACAGTGCATCCACATCTCTCAGCTTCTTCAAGAAATCTGGTTTTTGACGGGTTGTATATCACATCGTACACGATCTGCCTTGCTGAAAAGTTGATGGGCTTTGGATAGGGATAACCATTAACATCGGGAAACATTCCCGACGAAGTTGTGTTTATTATTACATCGCTCTCCTCCAGAGAAACGTCGGCTTCTACATCGTCCCAGCCGTAATGCTCCGCCACCGGATGCAAATTATTGTTCACCAGCTGGCATATTTCCTCTGCCTTTGAAACAGTACGGTTTATCACGGTTATTTTTTTAGCTCCTTCAAGAGCCAGCTTTACGGCTATCGCTCTGGCAGCTCCTCCGGCGCCCAGCATTACCACTTTTTTATCTTTGAGTGTAGTGCCCGACTCTTCTTTAAAAGATCTGGAAAAGCCTTCTCCATCGGTATTATAACCGTACAATCTGCCGTTCATTATCTTTACGGTGTTTACAGCTCCCATAAGCAAAGCATCCTTTGAGATGTCATCAATAAACTTCATCACTTCATTTTTATATGGAACCGTAACGTTAAAGCCGGTGAAATTCAGCGCTTTCAATCCGCTGACCGCATCCATGAGCCCATCCTTTTCCACCTTCATGGGCACATATATCATGTCTATCCCGAGTTTTGAGCTTATCGTATTGTGAAGCAGCGGAGAAACAGTGTGTTCCACCGGGTTCCCTATAAGTCCCACAAGCTTTGTTTTCCCTGAAACTCTGCTATCGATATTCATTTCAACCCTTCTTATTTCAAATTAGTCCTTTTAATATTTTTATAATAGCTTTTCAGCACAACCTTCTCAAAAATCCTTTTAAGCCTGACAAAAATAAACTCCGTCTTGCTATCTATGGGCTTTACCAATATTGTAAATGCTCCTAATTTGTTGCCTCCATATATATCCGTAAATATCTGGTCTCCAATTACAGCAGTTTCGTTCTCTTTCAGCTCCATAAGCCTGAGTGCCTTTTTAAACGCGGCAGTTCCAGGCTTTGAGGCTCTGTGGAGAGCAAATATTTTAAGCCTTTCATTAAACCTTACAACCCTTTTCCTGGAAGCGTTAGAAACAATACATGTCTTAAAGCCGCTGGACTTGACCCGTTCAATCCATTTGACGGCATTTTCATCCGCATCTTTTACATGGTTTGGTACAAGAGTATTATCTATATCCAGAATGAGCCCTTTTATATTTCTATTTCTCAGAACTTCCAGATCTATATCCTGCACCCTGTCTACAATCATTTCAGGATAGAATTTCTGCAGCATTTCCATTCCTCCGGATCAAAATTTAAAAACAACATAGCTGCCAAAAGGGCAAATTATCCATAAAACTATGAATATCATAGCAGATAAAAATAATCATATCAATACAGGCGCATTTATTATTATGAAAAAATACTGGATTTTTAAACAGAAAAGTAGCATAATATATGTAAGCTTTGGCAAAGCATGAAGCATTAATGGAAAATTACCTTTTTCCGGCTTATGCTCTATATTTTCCGCGCTATGCCTGCCAAAGGCTTCGCAGCGTTATAAAAAGGCCTTCGGGGATGTAAAATCCGAAAACTTGCTTCAGCAAGCTCCCTTTAGGTAAAGATTAAATTGATAACATAACATCGATTGTGTTGCTTATACAATGCATAATTATACACAATTGAATGCTTTTTTATGTACTATTTCATTCGCATTGAAGTCTGCAATTACTTGAAAGGAGAGAATAGATATGTCACTTCAAATTAAGATTGAAAAAACCAAATTTCCGAAGCCGAAGCCAAATCAGGACAATTTGGGTTTCGGCCAGTATTTTACAGACCACATGTTTATAATGAACTACACGGAAGGCAAAGGCTGGCATGATCCAAGAATAGTACCATATGGTCCTATTCCCTTCGAGCCGTCCACCATGGTATTTCATTACGGGCAAGCAGTTTTTGAGGGACTGAAGGCATATAAAACCACAGACGGAAGGGTTCTTCTTTTCAGGCCGAGAAAAAACATGGAACGCATAAACATTTCCAACGACAGGCTTTGCATACCTCCTGTAGATCCTGATTTTTGCGTTGAAGCGCTAAAAACCCTGGTCAACATCGACAAGGATTGGATTCCCGAAGCCGAAGGGACATCCCTTTACATAAGGCCTTTTATCATCGCAACAGACCCGTATCTCGGAGTCAGAAACTCAAAAACCTATATGTTTATGATAATTCTTTCTCCCAGCGGAGCATATTACCCAGGAGGCATCAACCCGGTTAAGATATATGTGGAGCCCCGGTATGTAAGAGCTGTCAGAGGCGGAACAGGCTACGCTAAGACTCCAGGAAACTATGCAGCAAGCCTGAAAGCTCAGGACGAAGCCCATAATGAAGGTTATGTCCAGGTTTTGTGGCTGGACGGAGTTGAAAAGAAATATGTCGAAGAAGTAGGTTCTATGAATGTCTTCTTTAAAATCAACGGAGAAGTAATCACTCCGGCTCTCGAAGGCAGTATACTTCCGGGAATAACCAGGGCATCAACCATAGACCTTCTGAATCATTGGGGAGTAAAAGTAACCGAAAGACGGCTGAGCATACAGGAGTTGTACGAAGCCTCTGAGAACGGTACCCTGGAAGAAGCCTTTGGAACCGGCACCGCCGCTGTAATTTCACCCATAGGCGAGCTTAGCTGGGAAGGCAAAAAAATGATCATTAACAACGGTAAAATCGGAGAGCTTTCCCAGAAAATCTATGACACCATCACCGGAATTCAAAACGGCAGGCTTAAGGATGAATTCGGCTGGACCTTAGAGGTGAAATAAAAAGGATAATTAGAGTATGAGAAAAGACCGTCTGTTTTCCAATACAGGCGGTCTTTTATGCTTTCGCATGTTTCAGATAATAAGGAATCGACAGGTTCGGATAATCATATTGTATGCCTTCAATAACCAAGCTGTTCTCCTTCATGAGATCAATCACCTCAATATCCACATCTACCGCATTCTGTCTTATTACTTTTACGGTAGGACGCAGTGGGAAATTAGGTTTTATGCTTTCCACCACTCCGACATCTCCATTGCTGAGCCTGACCAAAGTCCCTATCGGATAAGGTACCACCCTTCTAACAAAGGCCTGAGCTGTTTCAAAATCAAAATGCCTTCCGGCGCTTCCCATTATCAACTCCAATGCTTCACTGGGAGAAACCGCTTTTCTGTATGGTCTGTCAGATGTCAACGCATCGTATACGTCAACGACGGAAATGATCTTTGCCAGCTTGTGTATCTGATCGCCTTTTAAGCCCCTGGGGTAACCTGTTCCATCCACCTTTTCGTGATGTTCCAGCACAATAACCTTAACGGCGGAAGCTAAGTTATTATCATCTTTTATGTATTCATATCCGTCCACGGGATGCTTCTTAATGATGTTAAACTCCACATCATCCAGGGTGTCAGGTTTTGTCAGTATTTCGGTAGGTGTAAACGCCTTTCCTATATCGTGCAAAAGTGCTCCGACACAAAGGTCGCTGAGCTGCTTTTGATTAAGACCCATTTCGATACCCAGCACCAGAGACAGCACCGCTACATTTACACAATGCTCGTAGGTGTAATTATCGGCAGTTTTTATGTCTACAAGATTGATCAATGTATTGCTGTTGGACAAAACATCCTCAACTATCGACTTGGAAACCTCCTGCACATCTTCTATCTGCTCATCCTGGATTCTAAGCAGAGAACTGCTTCCTAGACTGCCTGCTTTTGTCCTATATGCCTTTTCCTTTTTCTTTACGTGGCTGAATAAATCCTTAACAGATTTTACTGCTTTGATTTTTATTTCCGGTTTTATTATGTCTTCAATCTCACTGTCACTAAACTCATCGTTTATATAAATCTTTTGAATTCCAGCCTTCTTAACGCTTTCAATCAGCATTTTATTAAAGCGGGTACCCTGCTTGAGCAGTACCCTGCCGCTGGTATCATACAATGTCTTTCCCAGAAAATATCCTTCTTTTACACTATTAATTGGTACCAGACGCAAATTCCTACACTCCCTGTTATGTCGTATATCATGAATGATAGCCCATAGTTGGTTAGACTGTAAGCTTTAGCTATTGCATATGCTTTTGCTAAATTTAATTACCCCGTTATCCCAACGTTAAACAAAAAGTCATGGCTAAACCAAAGCCATGACAATAGTATATACATGCATGTCATGCTATGGTAGCCCGGCTGTCATAGTGCAACACCTTAGACCCGCAGCTTTGTGCCCCTGCCTTTCGGCAGGTTTACCCTTTTCATAAGCATTTTAAATAGATCATGGGAAAAAAATCCTGTAGTACTATCGGATTTGTGAGTATTGAGCACTACATGGATAATCCTATAGACCTACACCGGCATTAGCTTATCATATAACATATAGGAATGTCAATATTATGAAAAACAACAGTTTATATGGTATGCATATTTTTAAAAAGTCGTAATAAGATTTGATAGATGCTGTTATGGGAGGTAGCACATGAGCTGGTATTTTTACATTATTATTGCTTTAATCATCATATCACTGGCATTCAGTTGCCGGTCCTTCAAGGTTATTTACCTTAAGAATCTGGTTCTACCTTCCCTGTGTGTCCTTTTTATTATATGCCTTGTCATATTCTCGAAAACTGCCGTTGCTTCAGCTTATAAAGGGATAAAACTGTGGATTGAGATAGTTTTTCCGTCCCTGTTCCCGTTTTTTGTGGCATCGGAACTGTTGAACAAAACAGGGCTTGTAAAAGCAGTCGGAATTCTACTGGAGCCGGTAATGCGCCCTTTGTTTAATGTGCCGGGATGCGGTTCCTTTGCTTTTGCCATGGGTATTACCAGCGGATATCCCGTCGGAGCAAAAATTACATCAGAAATGCGAAAAGAAGGACTATTGACCAAAGTTGAGGCAGAAAGGCTTCTTACCTTTACCAATAATTCCGGACCTCTTTTTATAATTGGGGCTGTTTCCGTAGGTATGTTTAAAATGCCCCGATTAGGTTTGTTTTTACTGGGATGCCATGTACTTGCCTCCACTACGGTGGGAATCATTTTCAGATTTTACGGCAGAAAAAAAGAAAGTTCCGGATACAATTTTAAAGGTAATTTGTTGAAAAGACTGAAAAATGAGCTGGCACCTTCCCATGCCGCCCTTAATCCGGGCAAGCTATTCGGAGATGCCGTGCGAAACTCGGTAAATTTACTGCTGGCTATCGGCGGTTTTATAATATTTTTCTCAGTTATCATCAATCTGCTGCTGGAGACCGGATTTATAAAAAGTCTATCGGATGCTGTATCCGCCATTCTTCGGCCTTTGGGAATAAGCCAGGAAATATCGGCTTCAATAATAAGTGGATTTTTTGAGATAACCACAGGGGTAAACATGGCTGCTAACTCGGAGTATTCTCCACTAATCCACCGGCTGATAGCCGCCAGCTTCATAATGGGATGGGCAGGATTGTCGGTCCACTCCCAGGTTATCAGCATCGTTGGCGGCACCGACATCAGCATAAAGCCATATCTGTTGGGAAAATTCCTTCAAGGCGTATTTGCAGGAGTTTATTCCAACATATTATTAAATATAGTCTGGCCGGATCTTCTTGAAACTCATCCGGCATTTATAGCAGAGCATCCTGATGCTCTGGTCCGGCTTCAGGGAAATTTCTTTAACTCCGTAAGGTACCTGGTTTTGTCGGTCTTCTTGATGGCAGTCCTTTTTCTGATATCTTTTATAGCTGCCCGCAAAAAAGAAAAGCGGAGAAATAGAAAAACCGGATACTCCGGCTTATAAATCAGCCGTTTTATGTGCCAAAACTTCGATAGGCTATTTCAGCTCTTCTCTGTCGCTCTTTATAACATCTATAGTATCTCTTAAAATTTCTTCCACCTTATTCAGGATGCTGTCGGCATATTCTCTGGTTCCCAAACGTATATCTCTGGCATTCTTCTGGGCATTGGCAATAATTTCATTGGCCTGTTCATAAGCCCTTTTTGTTATTTCGTGCTCATCAACCAAAGCTGCTATCTTGTTTTCCGCTTCCTTGACTATATTGTTGGCTTCCTTTTGTGCCTCCAGCAGTATCCTTTGACGCTCTTCCTTGACCCATTTCGCCTGTTTGATGTCATCAGGCAGCTTAAGCCTTATCTCCTTGATGATTTCAAGAACTTCTTCCTTGTCAACCAGGCATTTTCCTAATACCGGAACATTTACGCTTTTTTCTATCAAATCCTCAAGTGTCTCTAAAATAGCCAGTATCTCCATCTTTCTCCCCCCAGGAATAGAATTGCTTCAGGTAATTGATGATGTTTTATCCTAAGTTCTAAATTTTCTGAGCACCGCATCCTTTATGCAATCCGGTACCAGTCCGTCGATGTCCCCGCCGTTTTTTGCCAGCTCACGAACAATGCTTGAACTTAAAAAGGAATAATTAACACTTGCCATCATAAAAAGGGTTTCAATTTCCGGGTTCTGTGTCTTATTGGTAAGCGCCATCTGAAGCTCGTACTCATAATCGGATATAGCCCTTAAGCCTTTTATAATGGCAGTAGCATTCCTCTTTTTCATATAGTTGACCAAAAGGCCGGAAAAACTATCCACTTCTATATCAGGCCTGTCTTTCAGAGCGCATTTTAAAAGATCAACACGTTCTTCCAGCGAAAATACAGGCGTTTTGCTATGATTTACAAGAACTGCCACAATCAATTTATCACATATTTTCGACGCTCTGTGTATGATATCCAAATGTCCGTTTGTCACCGGGTCAAAGCTCCCCGGATATACACATATCTTCAATAATATCTTCCTTCCTTGTGTCAAATATCGTCGGTTTTCACGTAAAATGCCAGTACGGTATCTCCGTATTTCCTGCTCCTCGTGAGCTTAAAAGGTCCGTACCTTTCCGAAACCTTATCGTCTATATCCATTTCTGCAACTATTATGCCATCAGCTTTCATTATATCATTTTTAGTCAAAATGTTTATAGTATCATCCACCAGATTTTTGTTGTATGGAGGATCCATAAATATAATATCGAACTTTTTGGATTGGTCATGCAATTTTTTTATGGAGCCTGCCACATCACCGGCAATCACAGTAGCTTTATCCTTCAGCTTTGTATGCTCAAGGTTTTCATTTATAATCCTGAAGCATACATGGCTTCTGTCTACGAAAACAGCATGTTCCGCTCCCCTGCTTAAAGCTTCTATGCCCAAATTCCCTGTTCCGGCAAACAGGTCCAGAACATGGGCGCCGGCAATATAAGGTGTCAAAATATTGAACAAAGATTCCTTTACTCGGTCTGAAGTAGGCCTGGTTGAGTCTCCTTCGGGAGTTTTCAGCTTATGGCCTCTGGCACTGCCTGAAATAACCCTTAAAATAGCCATTCCTCCAATTTTCAAGCAAATTTCCTCACAGTATTTAATATATGTTATTTTATACTATAGTAAATAAATGTCAACATAAAGTTTACCATAAAAACATGTCTTACTCTTTATTTAACAGCCTTAAGTCGATGGCACGACAAATTAGTTTAGGCTTAATTCATCCAGCTTGTTCTTAAACTTGCATATAAGCGTCTCTCTAAGGAGCCTGTTTTCTTCTTTCTTAAGGAGCTTGTCCTCTTTCAGTATGTTAATGGCAGCTTCCTGGGCCTTTTTTAGTATATCCACATCCTTATAGAGGTTAGCGATTTTAAGGTCCGGTATTCCATGCTGCATGGTTCCGAAAAATTCCCCCGGACCTCTCAGCTCCAGATCCTTTTCCGATATCACAAAGCCATCGTTGGTCTTTTCCATAACCTTCATTCTTTCTGAAGCCACCTGGGTCTTTCCGTTATTGTATAAAATACAGTAAGACTGATGTTCTCCTCTCCCTACTCTTCCTCTTAACTGATGAAGCTGTGCCAGACCAAATCTTTCGGCATTTTCAATGACCATTATTGTCGCATTGGGCACATTGACTCCCACTTCAATGACCGTTGTGGAAACCAGTATATCTGTTTCACCTTCGACAAAGCTCCTCATAACCGCATCCTTATCCTTCGGCTTCATTTTACCGTGGATAAGGCCTACCTTAAGGTCGCTGAAATCCTGCCTTGCAATCCGGTCAGCCAGTTCGGTTGCAGATTGGGCCTCAATTTCCTCGGATTCTTCCACCAGTGGACAGACTATGTACACTTGCCGCCCTTCTGCCACCTTTTTTCTTATGAAATTATTGATTCTCTCCCGCATGCTCTCATCCACCGCATATGTTTTAACCGGTTTTCTGCCAGGAGGAAGCTCATCTATTATAGATATATCCAGATCTCCGTATAATATGAGAGCCAGGGTCCTAGGTATCGGTGTTGCCGTCATAACCAGCACATCAGGATTTTCACCTTTTTTGGACAGCGCTGCTCTTTGGCGTACTCCAAACCTATGCTGTTCATCCGTCACTACCAGCCCCAGGTTGTTGTAACGGACGTCATCTTCGATCAATGCATGGGTACCTATTACAATATCTGCTTCCCCCGATGCAACCCTGGACAAAATCTCGCTTTTCTGCTTCTTGGTCAGGCTTCCCGTCAGCAGCTCCACTTTTATTCCATATTTCTCCAAAAGGCTGTTGACGCTCCTGTAATGCTGTTCTGCCAGTATTTCCGTCGGGACCATCATAGTAGCCTGATAACCGTTTTTAACTGCTTTATAAAGCGCCATCACCGCCACTATTGTTTTTCCCGAGCCCACATCACCCTGCACCAACCGGTTCATTACCCTTTTCGACTCCATATCCTTTTCTATTTCCTTAAAAACCTTCCGTTGGGCGTTGGTAAGCTGGAAAGGCAGATTCTTTATAAATTCCTCCATGGAATCTACAGGCTTAAATTGAATTCCTTCCCGGTCCTCCCCAAAAGAATTTTTAATGCTCAGCAAGCCCATCTGCAAAAGCAAAAGCTCTTCGAAAACCAAGCGGTATCTGGCTATTTTAAAATCCTCTTCGGTATTGGGGAAATGTATATTTCTGAGAGAATAGTTTATCTCTGCCAGATGATATTTGCTTCGTACAGGCTGGGGCAGTATCTCCTCCATGTTCCCTGAAACCAACTCCAGCGCGCTGCTCACCGCATTTCTGATCATATTCTGCGTAAGGTTTGCCGTTGAAGGATATACGGGTACTATCCTGCAGGTATTTTTTCTTTCCCCGGTTCCGGATTTTTCATAAACAGGGTTTTGCACTTCGAAGCTCCTGAATTTTCTGCTCACCTTTCCAAAGAATAAATACCTCTCCCCCACATGAAAGATGTTCTTGACATAGTGCTGGTTAAACCAGGTAACCGCAATTGTCCCTGTTTCATCCCTTACAAGCAGCTTGTAAATGGTAAGTCCTCTCCTCGGGCGAAACTCGGAAACACCGGATGCTATCGTTCCTTCAAAAGTGCAGGACTCGCCATCCTCCAGGTCAATTATTTTTTTCACATTGCTCCTGTTTTCATACTCCCTGGGGAAATATGTAATCAAGTCTTCAATTGTATATATTCCCAGCCTGTAAAAAAGCTTTGCTCTTGAATCTCCAATACCCTTAAGCGTCTTTACAGACCTTTTTAAAATATCCTTCGCATCTGTACCCATAATGCTTAATAACCTCATCATTAATGTTGCATAATAAGCATGGACAAAGCTTTCCGGAACCGATTTATATCTTTATATTGCGATGTCCTATACAATATTTTAATATATAGTACAATCTTTTGCTAATACTTTTCCTGTTTGTTAACAAAAAAACTTGCAGTTGTTCCGGGTTATATGATAAAATTAATATGTTTTTATTACGGAGTTAAAGAGCAATTAAAGTATAGTATTTCTCCGGTTTAAAAGGAGGTGTAGGTATAAATGGCAAAATGTGATGTATGCAGTAAATCCATGAGTTTTGGTTTGAAGGTAAGCCACTCAAATAGAAAGACAAATAGAGCTTGGAAACCTAACGTAAAGAGAGTTAAGGTTGTTGATAACGGAACTGTAAAGACAGCTTATGTTTGTACGAGATGCTTGCGTTCAAATAAGGTAACAAGAGCAGTATAAAAGAAAATAACTATTCAACATAAAAAAAGCGTCGATACGCTTTTTTTATGTTGAAAATATTGATATTAAATTGGAAGCTATCGGATAAATGCGGTTATAAATAAAAACCGCGGAGTTTCAGCGGCATTATATTTGCTGGATAAACTCCGCTTACTATAGTGTCTTTTATTAATTCATTCTTAACACTCTCTTTAAAAAATTCCCCAGGAACTTAGGCATCTTGAGTACCAGTATCCGCATAATTACGCCCCCTTCAAAAGGTATGGATACCAACAATATATTCAGCAGGAATTTTTTTGTGATTGTCCCTTTGCAAAAATATCGGAACATATGCAGCAAGGATTGCTATTTTGCCTGCTTTAAAACGCTTTTTGATATCCCAAGAAAAAACACAAATACAGCTGCTCCGATTATGGAGGGAAATAGTGCAAGGCTGTCCACCGAAGGACCAAAGGCAGCGAAAACAGGCATATAGCCTCCGACCCATGCCCCAACCAAACCGGACAGTATGGCAATAAAATTACCCCCGGGCATTTCACGCTTCGCTAGCCGGTTGCCGGACAAGCCTGCAACTGCAGCAAAAAACAGTGTGAGTAGAAATCCTATCATTCTCTTATCCTCCCAGCCTTTTCTGCATATAAACCTGCATTAATGACAAAAGTCCTGCTTTTTATGTGGTTGCTAAAATTTATCACATGCAGTATCCCATCTTCTCTTTAATATAATTGACTATTTTTTATATTTTAACCGCAGGCTCCTGTCCAAAGGCTCCGAACATTTATTTAGGTGCCATCATCTGATTCTACGGATTTCACTGCCGATTAAAATTTATTTAGCAATGGGATGATTATCAATTCTTTAATCCCGCTGTACTGAATAAGTATATATTGATAAGAATATTCTCTTTTGCTCGTTGTAATCATTTCTGATTTTTAAGGTGGTGTGTCTCTTGTTCGTAATTATTGTGAAAAACCCCAGGATCAAAATATTGATGGCTTTAATGGTAATCGGGCTGTGGGTCGTGATGTTTGCAGCCTCTAATGCTTTGTTCAACAAAGGCTTGTTTTTCAATATCACAATAGACGACTGCCTGACCTTCTCCTATCCATTGAGATTTAAGATAAACAATGTCTTTGTTGGCAATGAAATGGCCAGTGAAGTGATAGAAACCGGCTTCTCACTTAAGAAGCCCCTTTCCCGGAAGCTAAAGAATTTCAGGATACCGGAAGGAAAATTCAGCTTCCTGTACCCCTCATCCTTCACTCTCAGCCGTAAAGATTTTGAAGGCAGTGATATACTCTACCATATTGACTTCGAAGACAGCACGACGGCTTCCCACGGATTCGTGCAGGTTTGGGAAATGCCTTACCCTCTGGAGGATTTTCTGGAAGCATCAAAGGCTTCTTTCGCACAGAGCTACAAGTTTTTTAACACAAAATCCATACAGGTAAATGGTATCCCGGGTTACTACTGGGATTATTCCGTGCTCGGAAATGACGGAAAGTATTACAAGGGTTCCGAGGTGTTCCTGAAAAAGGACGAAAGGATGTACAGAATAAGCTATTTCCTCCCGGAAAACCAGTGGAATAAAGCTCAGTCCGACACCTTTCAGAACATAGTAAACTCTTTTAAAGTGGAAAGCTGATAACCTTATTTGCCCTTTGCTGCTATACTTTTATAGTATTTACAGTATTCTGTCAGAGGGCATATCTCGCATTTAGGCTTACGGGCCTCGCATATGCGCCTCCCATGCCATATAAGCCAGTGGTGGGCTTTTGACCACTTTTCCCTGGGTATGTTTTTCATGAGCTGCTCTTCCGTTTTCTCAACATTATCTGCCTCAGCCAGTCCGATGCGGTTTGAAACCCTGAAGACATGGGTATCTACCGCAATCGCAGGTACTCCGAAGGCATTGCTCAATACCACATTGGCAGTCTTTCTGCCTACCCCCGGCAGCGAAACCAGATCCTCCATGTTCGCAGGCACTTCACCGTTAAATTTCTCCACCAGCTTGCTGCACATAGCCAGTATGTTTTTTGCTTTATTTCTGTATAAGCCGATTTCTTTGATCTCCTGTTCCAACTCTTCCTGCCCAAGCTTCAAAAAATCCTCCAGGGCAGGGTATTTTTCAAACAATCTATCCGTAACCTTATTGACGGTTTTATCGGTGGACTGGGCGCTTAGCATTGTCGCCACCAAAAGCTGGAACGGCGTCCTGAAATTCAGTTCGCAGTGGGCTGTAGGATGAGTTTTTTCAAGAAGTTCCAGTGTTTTTTCTATTTCCTTTTTCTTTAGCATCAGTTCCTCCTATATGGAAAAAATCAAATCCTGTGTCTTCGTTTTTTGTAGGCTTTTAATAATATTTCTGTATTATATTGTATTAATTCCTGAGAAAAAAAACAAGACAGGCAATGATGCCTGCCTTGTTCAAAATCTCGTTCATGCCACGGTGAATTGCACCATCATTATTTGGGGTAGAAGCTTTCTGCCCATACACCGAACCGGTTAATTCCCCGACTTGTCTTCTCCTATGGTGATTTCCAGTTTTAATGTCTTGTCTTCCTGATACCTGTACACTTCAATGCTTACAACATCTCCGGGTTTATGGGAATTCTTTATCTCTTCCAGTTCATCAAAAGTCTTCACCGGTTTGCCGTCGAACTTCGTGATTATATCATTTTTCTGAATACCTGCCTTGAAAGCTGCGCTAAACGGTTCAACTGCTGATACAAGGAGTCCTACAGGCATATTGTTTTTGTTCGCTATATCTTCGGTATATGTCAAATCAATGGTTACGCCTAATTTCGGCCTTCCTTTTACATATCCGGAGGCTATCAGGCTATCGGCTATTGCTTTAGCCTCGTTAATCGGCACTGCAAAACCTATACCTTCATATCCCAGCTGGGTTTGGGCTTTCAAAGTATTAATGCCTATTACCTGGCCTTGGGAGTTTAGCAATGCTCCGCCGCTGTTTCCCGGGTTTATGGAAGCATCGGTTTGAATAACTTTCAGCTGCTTCTTTTCATCAATCTGTACCGTTCTGTTGATACCGCTGATAACACCCACTGTAACCGAGCCCATGAATTCCAGCCCTCCCGGGTTTCCAATAGCGACAGCCATCTCACCGACTTTGACTTTGTCGGAGTCACCCAGTTCTGCCACCGGAAGACCTGTTGCGTCAATCTTGATTACTGCCATGTCGGTCCTTGCATCCCTGCCTACTATCTGAGCGGTATAGGGCTTATCCTGCTGGTTGGGGAGGATCACTTCTATCTTGGCGGCATCGCTGATTTTGCCCGTTTCAGTGTTTACAGCGTCCTCAATGACATGGTTGTTTGTCAGAATGTATCCGTCCTCTCTGATGATAATGCCGGAACCTTCCGACGGTTGCATGCTTCCGAACAGGAAATTCTGACGGAATGCCGTAACTCTTATACCCACAATGGAGGGGCTAGCTTTTTCTGCGATTGCCGTAACCTGGGAATTAACCTCGGCTATCTTATACTCCACCTTCGTAGTGGTATTGGAACTTGCAGCTGTCTGGGTAGGAAGGTATTTGCTGAAGGCCGGTATGGTCGGAGCAACAAACAACAGGAAAGATCCCACAACAGCTCCACCCAGTATTGAGCTGATAAGAGCCACAGCTGTTATATGCACCAATCCGATGCCCTTTTTCTTCTTTTTCTTGTAATTTTCCGTATAGTAATAAGGTGTTTTATTAGTATTATCAAAATCTCCGGTCGCATTTCCCTGATAACGGCTTCCCGGATTGGTGTATTGAGCACCGCTGCCGTTGGATCCGGAGCTATAATTGCTGCTGTAAAAATAATTCTGAGGATTGCTCTGATAACTTGAGGTTGGCTTCTCTTTAGCGTCGCTGCCAGAATTATAGTTCATTTTGCTGTCGGCATTAATTTGTGCATTACCATCGGCATTGTAGTTTGTACCGCTACCGGAATTATATTGTGCGTTGCTTGCGGCATTGTAATCTATACCGCTGCCGGCATTGCTTTGTGTATCACTGCCGATACCGTATTGTCCGTCAATCGTGGAAAAGGAGCCGATTTCCTCGTCCAAGCCCTTCTTATCGGTGCTCTCCTTTGCAATTTCTTCTGCCGGTGGAGTGCCGCCTGAGGCATTGTCATTCCGGTCTATTTTATTGCTGTTGTTATCCAATTCATTGCCCAAAAAATCAAAGTTATCCATGCACACAAATCCTCCTTCAAAATATTGAAAATAAGCTGGTCCCGGTGCATAAACCTGCTCCTCGAAATCCTTAAAAGCGGCTTCCATCCCTTTCCCGGTTTTTTGCCACCTACAGCTTTATCACAAAGACCATCTTTTATTCCGTATCAAAATTACCGTCCAGCGTTATACCGCTTGTTGATAAACCCAAGCTGCGATACCACCTCATGAAGTCAATCTTGCAGCCTTAATTTAAACCTGCTTGAAACAAAGCTTTCAACAAACCATCTGTTAGTAATTATATTTTATATGATTAGTTTTAAAAATGTATGAATAATCTGTGAACATTAACTTTCTGAACCACGGCTTTTTTCCAGGGTGAAAGTGAACTTTGTACCTTTTCCGATCTCGCTTTCCACCCAGATATCCTGATTGTGCTCGTTTATGATGTTTTTGATTATAGCCAGTCCAAGCCCTGTACCCGTCTTATCCATGCCCCTGGATTTATCGGACTTGTAGAATCTCTCCCAGATTAGGTCCAATTCATCCCTTTCTATACCTACTCCGTTATCCTGAACCGAGACCAATACCTTGTCCTTCTGCCGGAATATCCTTATATTAATTTTTCCTTTTTCCCCGGTGAATTTGATAGCATTATGAAGCAGATTCATCATGACTCTTTCTATAGCATCGGGGTCGGCATATACCAGAATATCCTCCGATTCAAAATCCGCGTGGATTTCCAGATCCTTCTCTATAATCTGATTTTCCAGCTTTATGATGCTTCTTCTTACCAGCTCATTCACATTAAAGGTTTTAAAATTCAGCTTTATTTCTCCGGACTGCATTTTTGCCAAATCCAGCAGATCATTCACAAGACGATTGAGCCTTAATGTTTCATCTCTCACTATGACCAGATAGTCCTTTTGCTTTTCCGGAGGTATGGTACCATCAAGAATTCCTTCGATAAAACCTCTTATGGAAGTCATCGGAGTCCTCAGTTCATGGGAGACATTGGCTATAAAACCCCTGCGCATTTCCTCCAGATGCTCCAGTTCAAAAGCCATCTGATTGAAGCTGGTGGCCAGCTGACCTATTTCATCCTTTGTATCTATATCCAGACGTTTTTGAAATTCTCCTCCGGCTATTATCCTGGCTGCGTCCTTTATCTGCTTAAGAGGCCTGGTGATGCGCAGAGAGAATAAATAAGCCAGCACTATGGAAACCAGGGCTGAAATTGCCACTGCTATTGTAAAATATCCGATCACCGTACTGCGCGCCTTCTGGACTTCCGGAATCGGAGTATGAAAATATACGGCCCCGAAAATGCTGGTATTTCCGTTGGTATCGGTATATCTTAACGGTCTTGCCACGGTAAGCCAGGAGTATCCGAAGCTGCTAAAAGCCTCATCCCTGAAAAAGCCATAAAAATCGCCGCCTATCAGCTTCATAAGTTGTTCCTGTCCTGATACGATTTTCTTGTATTGCCTTTCATCCGGCAGCTTCACAAAACCGTTTTTTTCATCAACATATTTCATTTTTATCCTTTGGGGCATGTAGCTGCTGAAATAAATATGCCCATCTTTGGATACAATCCAGACTATTGAATCGGTATAGGCGCTGGACATATTAATGATCCTTTCGAGATATATCTGCACTAAAATGCTGTCCGGATTTTGCAGGAAATCCTCAAAAGCTTCACTTACCTCTTCACTGCCGCGCTCAAGCAAATCAACTTTTTCGTCGGAAAGGAAATCTCCCAGAAAAAAATAAAGGATAGCTCCGGTTATAAGAAAGCTGATGGTGAGCAGGGAAATAAAAAGGAAAATCAGCCTGCTGAATATCGATCTGAACATTATTTCACCTCAAATTTGTAGCCCACGCCCCACACTGTCTTTAACTGCCATTTCTGATCCTCCGACTCTATTTTCTCCCTGAGTCTTTTTATGTGGACATCCACCGTCCTCGAATCCCCGTAAAAGTCAAAGCCCCACACATGCTCAAGAAGCTGCTCCCGGGTAAAAACCTTGTTGGGGTTTGAGGCAAGGAAAAACAAAAGCTCCAGTTCCTTTGGCGGGAGCTCCAGATCTTTTCCGTTTACTTTTACGGTGTAGTTTGTCCTGTTGACAACAAGATTAGGATATACTACCTCCTGGACATCCACTTCCTTGTGCTCATATCTTCTAAGCACGGCTTTTACTCTTGCAACCAGCTCTTTAGGCTCGAAAGGCTTCACCATATAATCATCGGCACCCAGCTCCAGTCCCAATACCTTATCAAAGGTCTCTCCCTTTGCTGTCAGCATAATTATGGGTATGGAACTGATTTTTCTGATTTCCCTGCATACCTGCCAACCGTCAATTCCCGGCAGCATAATGTCCAGTATCACCAGGCTGGGGGTAAACTCCTTAAAAACTTCCAGAGCTTTGATTCCATTGTATACTGTTTGTGTTTCATAGCCGTCCTTTTCGAGATAAAGCCTGACCAGCTCGCAAATATTTACATCATCATCCACTATCAGCACTTTTGATTTTGTAGCCATCACCGCTTCCCTTCCCTCTGTTTGGCAACAATGCTTTCAAATCTATCCGTGCCTGTGCCGAAAAATATTCACAGACCTTTCTTTTCATATCTATTCATATAATAGCATTTATATATTTTAACAACAATGCAGGAGATGTAAACAATTCATGAACAAATAATGATAGCCTTAATATTTACCGAAATATCAGTCCGGCTGCAAAAAATCGGTGTAAATGCCTCCTATACCGGCATTTCTCATCAGTTCTTCCTCCGATGCATCATTTATTGTGTGAGCGTACATAAATATTCCCTTTTCCTTGAGCTTCGAAGGAAAATCGGTTTTTGCGGTGCTGCTGTGCATGGTTACCGCAAACAGCTCATTATTCTCCGCAAACTCAATAATCATTTCCGGGGTATATTTCACTTTATAGAGAGTGAGTATAATGTTTTCATAGCCAAGGGCTTTAATCTCCGGATATTCTTCAAAGCTCATGGCCTGGGGAATAACCTGGCGGCTTTCCTTCGGGTATTTCTCCTTTATGTACTTGTGAAGCCCTATATTGTCACTCTTGGCGTCGGTGATGATATATGCATCGGGATGATCCTTAAGCCAGCGCATCAAATCATCCAGAGTCATCTGGGTAAGCCCTTTAACCATCTTCAGCCCAAGAAAAGTTTCGAGGTCGCAAGGCTCAGGCTCTGAATTAAAAAGCCATTTCAGCCTTCCCCAATCATGGATCAGTATGTAGTGGCCGTCGGTTGTTTTCTCTATATCCGCTTCAAAAAACCGGAAACCTTGAGCATAATTCTCATTAAAAGCCTCCAGGGAGTTGGTTATCCTCTCTTCGTTCACTCCTCCGCCTCCATGGGCTACATATTCGGCAGGCAGAACTGCGGTTTTTGCTTTGCTCAAGACGAGCTTCACCGTAACAGCAGCCGATACCAGTACCAGTAATGCCACTAGCGGCACGGTAAATTTCCCAGGTTTTCGCATAAGTTGTACCCCCCACTAACTTCCGTAACTATAATGCAAGTATACTTAATTATAACACAGATTGCCAGAAATTTTGAGGCAAAGCATTTTTATTGCATATAATTGTCGGATAATATATAATTTAGAATGGCTTAAGGGCACGAAGAATATTTTGTAGAAAACGAAAGGACAGATGATATATATGAAGTTGGGTATCGTTGGTTTACCAAACGTAGGGAAAAGCACTCTTTTCAATGCAATAACCAAAGCCGGAGCTGAGTGTGCAAACTATCCCTTCTGTACGATTGAGCCTAATGTGGGTACAGTGGCTGTTCCTGATGAAAGACTGGACAAGCTGGCCGAAATGTATAATCCGGAAAAGGTTACCCCCGCAGTGGTAGAGTTCGTTGACATAGCCGGACTGGTAAAAGGCGCAAGCAAGGGTGAAGGTCTTGGAAACAAGTTTCTTTCACATATACGGGAAGTGGATGCAATAGTTCATGTTGTAAGATGCTTTGAGGATGGCAACATTGTGCATGTTGACGGTTCAATAGGCCCTGTGAGGGATATTGAAACCATCCAGCTGGAGCTCATTTTTGCGGACTTGGAAGTCATGGAAAAAAGGATAGATAAAACCCGCAAAATGCTCAAGTCCGGAGATAAAAAATTCCAGATCGAGCTGGATCTGTATGAGAGCATTAAAGAAACCCTGGAAAAAGGAATGCCGGTGCGTTCCATGAAATTTGACGCAGAGCAGCAATCCTTGGTGGATCAGCTGTTCCTCCTTACTTCGAAGCCGGTTCTGTACGCTGCCAATATATCTGAAAAGGACCTGCAGTCCCAAGAGGATAATCCTTATGTTGCCGAGCTAAAAGCCCATGCTGCAAAGGAAAATGCCGAAGTAATGGTAATATGTGCTAAAATTGAAGAAGAGATAGCCCAACTGGATGAGGATGAAAAGAAGGAATTTCTTTCAGAACTCGGGCTGTCGGAATCCGGCCTGGACAGGCTTATAAAAGCCAGCTACAAGCTTCTGGGACTTATCAGTTTCCTGACGGCAGGTCCCCAGGAGGTAAGAGCCTGGACCATTGTTAAAGGCACCAAGGCACCCCAGGCAGCAGGAAAAATCCACAGCGACTTTGAACGGGGATTTATCAGAGCTGAAGTTGTTGCTTACAAGGACCTCATAGAATGCGGTTCTTATAACGCAGCCAAGGAAAAGGGATTGGTGCGCTCCGAAGGAAAGGACTATGTAATGCAGGATGGAGATGTCACTCTGTTCAGGTTTAACGTATAATCCCGTCTTTATCCGGTAAAAGGCAGAAAAAAATCAACTGAATGCAAAGTAATCCGTAAGGCCAGTCTTGAGGAAAGGCAGTCTTAAGAAGTCTTAAGAAATAGTAAGATCTTAAGTAAAAGTAATCTTAAAAAAATATTTCTTAAGAAAATAAACTAATAAATTCAATCTTAAATAGCAACCCGAAGCTATGGAAAAAGCGGCTTTAACTGCCGCTTTTTTCTTTCAGCTTGTCTGCTTCCTCCTTAGAGAGGATACCATTCAAATCCAGTATGCATAATATGTCATCATCTTTCCTGCCGATGTATTTTATATGTGAGTTTCCGGCTCTGCGTATTACATCAGGAATTGGTACGATTTCTCTATCTTCATATTTCACAAGTTCGGTTACATCATCGACCGTAAAACCTAACGAGAATTCCCCTGCCCTGGTCAGCAGTATCTTGGTTTTCTTGGTGGCTTCAGTTTCACCCAGCCCAAGCTTTCCGGCAAGGCCTACCACCGGAATATCTTCATCCTGATGTCTCACAAATCCTTCTATAAAATCCGGCATGTTCTTCGCTTTTTTAACATCCTGGTATTTAACAATTTGCTTGATACAAGAAGAATCCACACCAAAAACTTCATCCTTCACCTTGACTACAGCCAGTTGTATCTCGGACATTCCAATCCCTCCATATTAGTATCGTAATATGAGATAGTAATAATCAAGCCGTCCTGCCGCACCTGAATCAAAAGCCCCAATACCAAACTAAAGAAACGGCAGATCAAATAACCTCAGCATCATCGAACTTGCCGGCATAACCAATACCTGTGCTTGCAAACGAAACCGGCAATAATTCAAACCCTTCTCCGTATTTTCTTATTAAAATAAATATACCATGTTTTTGCATATGATTGCAACTTTTTACATATAATAATCAAAATCGACAGATGATTAACATATTGTGTGTTCTAATGGTTGCCGGTTTTCTGTTTATTATGCAGGCAACAAATATTTTTAATGTTTGGTCAATTGAAAAGGTAATTTCCACTTTGCAAAAGTAAATTCCATGACCGCCGTTATCATTGAGAAAAATAGTAATTCAGCTGGTTTTGGATTAGTTTATCATGGTGAAGTGACTGGCCTTTAATTAGCAACGGACTTAAAATGGAATCCAGTCTTGTTGCTTCATCTTCAGTGATTTGTAAGTCCTTTCGGCACTCAGAGTGTACTACCTCGTATTCCCTTTGCGCATGTGTTGCAGAGTAAACCCTCTTCTCTAATGTACAAGACTGTTTGTCTTCACAACCATTGCAAACGTAGAGCGGCTTCGAAAGCTTAGAGCAAATCTCCTGTTGATACTCATGACATAGTGATGAAGACATGCGAGACTTGC
>ENA-OWPA01000420-OWPA01000420.1-bioreactor-metagenome-genome-assembly--contig:-NODE-420-length-59340-cov-4.953074_pt1 | contig 59340 bp, 57 predicted proteins | sample MGYA00238139_ERZ651803 | MGnify/ENA primary metagenome ERZ651803 (study PRJEB26909, sample SAMN07631231) | bioreactor metagenome | isolation source: Switchgrass digestor | place: USA: Dartmouth...
ATTGGGAGGTATTTGCCAGACTTGCATATGACAGGAATTTTTTATTGCTTCAAATCCCGACTTATGATAGTATTATAGTTGTGTTTGTAATAAATAATGGAGATGATCTGATGAGTTACTATACCATGAAAATCGCAGGACTTGAGAGAAAACTGCCCCTGTGCAGGATTTCGAAGGACTTGTATATTGCCGCCTTTATCATCTTCGGGGATGTTGAGATGACACAGGCAGCCGCAAAAGCACTCCTCGAAAGGGCTCCCGAGTATGATGTGCTGATCACGGCAGAGTCCAAAGGCATCCCGCTTGTCTATGAAATGGCGAGACAGGCCGGCAAGGACTACATCATAGCAAGGAAAGCTGCCAAGCTTTACATGCGCGACATTTTCTCAGTCCATGTCAAGTCGATCACTACCGAGAACGTACAGACACTGTGTATTGACGGCTCCGACGTTGAAAAGATGCGCGGGCGCCGCGTCCTGATAGTAGACGACGTGATAAGCACAGGCGCTTCCCTATCTGCTATAGAAGAGCTCGTCGAAAGCGCAGGCGGCATCATAGCCGGACGAATGGCAGTATTGGCCGAAGGCGATGCGTGCAAGCGTGACGACATCATATATCTGGAGCAGCTGCCCCTGTTTAATTCAGACGGCGAACCGATTTTCCGTTGATCGAATTGATAACTGATTAAAAAATATAAAACACTGTTGCACAGTTGAGTATCCTGGAATGTGTAACAGTGTTTTTTATGTAACAGTGTCATTTGTCAGTATTGTCTCAAATGAGTGTTATTACGCTTTTTGTCTATGAACATAAGCAAACCTGCTTGGTCATTTATGTAGTATGTCAATGAATTTCTTTCGATTCCCAAACACTGCAACAGTTCATATGGCAGGTGCATTGTTATGAAACGGGAAAAATTAGTGCTTTGCTTATAATATCTGCTCGCCATGCTTCTAATAGGTGCAATTTTACCCATAATTATTGGCTTTATATCGATTTTCTTACGTGGCTGCGGTCACTACTCAGTACCATACTACAGCTTCAAATCGTTTGACGAGTTTATATCTGTTTTTTAGAATGATATCCTGTTCCCGGAATACCTGCCTGAAAGGTTTGATCCCTCTACATTAGGACCCGGAGGGGCAGATCATCGCAACATGATGAAGAACGAGCCAAAGAACGATCCATCTATATACAATAGTTGCGAATTTGGAGCTAGTCAAAAAATACTGATTATAACGACAAAGGAATTAAACGGTGTAGTGCTTTGATTTCACGTGTTACGGTCTACGCTTTTTGGTTCCTTGAGGTTTCCCTGCTTACTGGATCTGGCTGCCAGTTCGGCATCGATTTCATCCGGGGTTATTCCCATTTCAGCCATCAGCACCAACAGATGATAGATAAGGTCGGAAATTTCATAGACAGTGTCTTTTCTGCTTGCGTTTTTAGCGGCTATGATAACTTCTGCGCACTCCTCGCCGACCTTCTTGAGTATCTTGTCGATACCTTGTCCAAAAAGATATGCGGTATATGAACCTTCAACAGGATTTTCCCGTCTGCTCAAAATCACCTGATAAAGTGAATCGAATGGTCTATCCATCCTGGCTTTCCTCCTTTGAAGCCTGTTTCCATATAGAATTGTGAAAACATGATCGCTCACCGGTATGGCATGTCGGTCCTGCAGGAACGCATTTATATAGTATTGCATCCCAGTCACAGTCCGCAACGATTTCCCGGACATAAAGGAAATTTCCCGAGGTCTCCCCTTTGTTCCACAGGCATTGCCTTGACCTGCTGTAAAACCATGCCGTTCCGGTATCCACCGTTTTTCGAAGGGCTTCCTTGTTGCAAAAGCCGACCATCAAAACCTCGCCCGTTGCGGCGTTTTGCACTATCGCCGGTATTAGGCCGGTCTTTTCAAAGCATCGTTCAATATTTTTATCAACATCATTCAACGGCACTTATCTATAGCCTCCTTAAGATCGATCAGCCCGGCGTATAATGCTTTTCCTATTATTGCCCCATAAACTCCCAGATGTTTGAGTTCGATCAGATCCTCTATGCCTGAAATTCCGCCCGAAGCGATGATCTCACAATCTACAGCATTTTGCAATGCCTTCAAGTTGCCTATAGAAGGACCTGACAGCATGCCATCCGTATCTATGTCTGTATAGATAATATACTTTACACCTGTTTCCGATATCCTTCGCGCGAATTCAAGATAATCCATGCCCGAGCTTTTGGTCCAACCTGAGGTCCGAACTATGCCGTCCTTTGCGTCGATCCCTACGACGATCCTGTCGCCAAACACTTCGACTGCCTTCGCAGCAAAATCGGGATCCTCCGCTGCGGCTGAACCTATGACCATCCTGTTGACCCCTATGCTGTCGGCCCACTTTAATGAATCCATGTTTCGTAAACCGCCGCCAAGCTGGATCATAAGTCCTGTCCGGTATGCGATCGACTGTATGATGTCTCCGTTGATACCTTTTCCATTCAAAGCACCGTCCAAATCAACTATGTGGAGTAACTGTGCTCCTTCGGCTTCATAATTTTTAGCGGTGTGAACTGGATCCTCGGCTACTTTATGGACTGTTTCAAAGTCTCCTTTTCTTAGACGCACGCACTTGCCATCCTTGAGGTCAATTGATGGTATAACAATCATTTTTACAGTACCCCCTTTGTTGAGGGCAACACGTTGTCGCTAATGACCATCGCTTCACGCAATGCTCTTGCTGCAGCCTTGAACAGTGATTCTGTCATGTGGTGTGAATTTGAACCGTAAAGCACCCTTAAGTGCATTGTGATACCGGCATTCATCGCGAATGCCCGGAAAAATTCTTCGGTCAGACAGCTGTCGTAGCTTCCGATCATCGCCTGGGGAAAAGCTGCTTCAAAAGTCAGCCAGGGGCGGCCGCTCACATCGATTGCGGCAAAACTCAACGCATCATCCATCGGTATGTGTACATCCGCAAAGCGCCGGATGCCTGCCTTGTCCCCCATAGCTTCCCGCAAAGCTGTACCGAGAACGATACCGGTATCTTCGACGGTATGATGGAAATCTACGTCAAGATCTCCTTTTGCTGATATTTCCAGTCCAAATCCCCCATGGAAGGCAAAAGAAGAAAGCATGTGGTCAAAGAACCCGATGCCGGTGTCGACTTTAATATCACCGCCGTCCAGGCAGAGGTAAACATCGATATCGGTTTCTTTAGTAGTCCTTTTCCGGCGGGACTCTCTTTTTTTGAGTTCAGCCATGAGTGACCCTCTCTTTCAGATGTAACTATGTTTTAGATATGAGTATCAATGTAGCAAAAAGATTACTTTAGATTCAAATAAGACTATCAAATATTGGGATACTGTTACCGGCCAAACAGCAGCCTTTTAGCGCGGCATTTATCCGGATTTTAATGCTTAAAAAGTTTGGATCAGACGCTTATCGTCAAGCGCATACTTATCGTTTATCGTTGTCAGCAATGTTTAACTTTCGAATCTAACGCGTATAGAATTTGCATGTGCCGTCAGTGCTTCAGCCTCTGTAAAAGTTGCTATCTTTCCCGCTTCGTTGCTCAACGCGTCCCTCGAATACTCTATCACGCTCATCTTTTTCAGGAACGAATCAACGGAAAGCGGTGAGAAAAAGCGGGCCGTTCCCGAGGTGGGAAGGACGTGGCTGGGTCCCGCAATGTAGTCTCCGAGAGGCTCGGGGGAATATGCACCAAGAAATACCGCCCCTGCGTTCCTGATTTTCGGAAGGAGCTTTCTTGGTTCACCCGTGATGATTTCCAGATGTTCCGGTGCGACTTCGTTTGCTATCCCAACAGCTTCTTCCAGCGACCGGCAAACCACTATTGCTCCAAAATCCCGCAATGAAGCTTCAATGATACTGCTTCTTGAGAGATACCCGATTTGCCTTTCGAGTTCCTCAGCAGTCCTTTCAGCGATTTCACGGCTGTCGGTCACAAGTATGGCACTTGCCAGTTCATCATGCTCTGCCTGGCTCATGAGGTCTGCAGCCAGGTATACCGGGTTGGCTGTCGCATCTGCAATAATGAGTATCTCAGACGGACCGGCAACCATATCGATATCTATAGTTCCGTAAGCAAGTCTTTTTGCTGCGGCTACATATGCGTTTCCGGGTCCGACCAGTTTATCCGCCTTCGGGATGAATCCGGCACCGTAGGTCAGTGCCCCGACTGCCTGGACCCCGCCCACGGCAATCACCCTGTCAACCTGAGCAATCTTCGCTGCAGCAAGCACCGCATCATTCAGATTAGATGTCGGCGGAGTAACCATGACTATCTCCTCAACGCCCGCGACCCTCGCCGGAACAGCGCTCATAAGTACAGAAGACGGATATGCGGCGGTTCCTCCCGGTATGTATATCCCCAGGCGCTCGATCCCCCGTACGATGCAACCCAGCCTGATACCCTCACCCGCACTCCATTCCCTCGATGCAGCAAGAAGTTCGGTTTGATACGCCCTGATGTTTTCCGCGGATTTTTCCATGGCAGTTATAAGGTCATCGGGGCATTTGCTATAGGCATCATCTATCTCTTCCCTCGATATTTCTCTGGGTTCGGCATTATCAAAATGCAGTGAATATTCCCGTACCGCTTCCCATCCCCTGCGCTTTATGTCATCCATGATTTTTCGGGCGACCGCTTCGATTTCAGCGCCGATTTCGAAAGACCGGTCCTTAATATCCCGTATCGCGTCTATTTCATCTTTGCCGTTGGCTTGGATAATTCTGATCATTCCGATCTCCTCCGGTCAATAGTCCCAAATCTGAACATTATCTCCGAATAATTCTTTCATTAGATCGCCTTTTCGCAGACCTCGTTTCACAGACATTGCTTCTTAAGCACGGGTTGAGTAAATATTCAGGTTCATTATTATAGCACTAATCGGATATTCGATTAGAGCGCGCTGCTCAACCTGCTTACAAAGTCAAGTATATGTGGGCGTTTGATCTTCATTGAAGCTATATTGACGATCAAACGTGCGCTTACATTCGCAATCTCCTCAACAATGACGAGTCCGTTTTCCCTGAGTGTCGTTCCTGTTTCGACTATGTCGACGATCGCATCCGCTAGACCAACGAGCGGCGCGATTTCAACGGAGCTTTCGATCTTGATGATCTCAACGTTTATACCCTTCTTCTCGAAATGGTTCCTTGCCACTCCGGGGTATTTCGTAGCTATCCTAAGATCCCTGTATTTCCCGTAAAGGTCTTCCCCATCCTTGGCAGCCAAAACCAGCTTGCACTTTCCGAACTTAAGATCCAGCACTTCAAAGAAAGAGCTGCCATATTCAAGTATCGTGTCCTTCCCTACGATTCCCATGTCACACACGCCGTGTTCAACATAGGTGATCACATCTTGCGCTTTTACAAGAAGGACGTCTATCGGATCCTCAGGAAGCGAATGCACCAGTTTCCTTGTCTCAGTTTTCAGCGGTGAACAGCTTATACCCGACTTTTCAAAAAGCTCTATCGCTTTTTCCTCAAGCCTGCCTTTTGTAAGGGCGATCTTCATCCGATCGATCATAATCTTTTCTCCGTGGAATCAATATTGATTTCATCCCTCTCGCCCGATGACTTCAGGATTATTACACGCTTTGCATCCCGCGCTTTTGCCAGCCGATATGTCTCTTCGACGGTTTCGCAAGGAGAAAGCTCGCTGCGTCCGAGCGAGTCATCGGACAAAAGGGCAAGCGCATCGCCAAGCCTTCCGCTCTCATAGTGGATCAGGGTTTCCCGTGGCTCGACCTGCTTCTGCGGCAACTGTTTCAGGATGGAATTTAAGTTTATACCGAAGCCGGTTGCCGGCGCTTCGACTCCGAACACCGCCGTCAGTCCGTCATATCTGCCGCCGGCCAACACAGGTTCCCCGATCCCTTCGGCATAACCCAGGAAAACTATTCCCGTATAGTAGTTGATCCTGTTAACGAGCCCAAGGTCAAAACGGATATACTCCTCCATGCCGGCAAGCTTTAATTCACGATACAATGACTCAAGGTAGTCGATACACTGCCGGGATCCCTCGTCATCTGACAAAGCCCTTGCTTCGCTCAGTATCTCCTCCCCGCCAAACATCCCTATCAGCTTTGTGAGCGAATGCATCGCGGGCATATGACGGTATTTATCAAGCAGGTCGCTCAGCGCGGCAAAATTCTTCTGTTCGGTGTACCGGCGGATCTCTTCTGCGGTTTCATCTCCGCAGTCGAGTTGTCTGACAAGAGCACGGAAAAGCCCGGAGTGCCCGATCTCTATGTGGAACCGCTTTAACGAGCATATCTCAAGTGATTTGACGGCAAGACTGAGGATCTCCAGGTCGGACTTGAAATCGTTCGTACCTATCAACTCGACTCCTGCCTGTGTGATCTCGGTGTCCTGCCCCTTCAACGAGTGTCCCGACCTGAAGATATTTTGGATATAGTAGAGTCGCTGCGGGACGGGTGCCTGTTTAAGCTTCGTTGCATATACCCGGGCTATCGGAGTTGTGAGGTCAGGGCGCATCACCAGTATCCTGCCGTCTCTGTCGATCACCTTATACATCTCTTCCTCCGGCAAAGTGTTACCCGTCCTGAGAAAGGTGTCATAATACTCGAGAGTCGGCGGGATTATCTCGTTGTATCCTCTTTGCTCAAACAGTCCCGCAAGAGCCGATTCCAGCTCTCTCCTGACACGGCATTCGCTGAACAGGCTATCCTTTGCCCCGTTCGGCAGTTGGATCGCATATGGTCTCATAAATATCTCCGCTTTGAATTTTGATTTATTTGTTTATCACTGTATCACATTAAAGTGCTTTAGTCAAGATGAGAAGCAGAATAAATACGGCTAAGTCGGCCGGAACTTTTTTTGCAGAACCTTAATCAGTTCCGGGCTTAGCCGCATCGATATACTTGAAATTGATTTTTTAGTATCAAAAGAGTATCAAAAGAGCGTAACCTGGCTTGAATCTGGCAGCCCGTCTAAAACTCCGTTTGTCCTCAACAGCTCTATAACTGTCTTGGATACCTTCGGACACCTGCTCGAAAGCTCTTCGATCGAAAGGAATCTGCCTTTTTGCCGGGCGGAAACGATGTCTTTTGCCGCAGTCTCACCGATACCGGGGATTGCGGTAAACGGCGGCCGCAGGCTTTTCTCCCCGGGTATGAAGTTCACGGCGTCCGACAGGTACAGGTCGATGCGGTCAAAAGTAAAGCCCCGCTTATAAAACTCGTAGACGACTTCGAGGGTTATCAGCATGTCCTTTTCTACGGCCTTGGCATTCGGATTGTTCTCTATCTCCCTGATTTTTCTGACCACCCTGTCGATCCCGTTCGTCATTATCTCAGCATCGAATGAGTTTGCGCGGATCGAGAAATATGCCGCGTAAAACTCCTTTGGATAGTGGACTTTATACCAGGCGATCCTGAATGCCATGATCACATATGCGACCGCATGAGCCTTCGGGAACATGTACTTGATTTTGTTGCATGACTGTATGTACCACTCAGGCACATCATGCTTCCTCATTTCTTCTTCCCACTCGGGCTTCAACCCCTTACCCTTACGGACGTTTTCCATTATCGTAAACGAAAGCTTCCTGTCGAGCCCTTTCGATATCAGGTACAACATAATGTCATCGCGGGCCGCTATGATATCCTTGAGGGTAGCCAGGCCGCTGTTGATAATGTCCTGACCGTTGTTGAGCCAGACGTCGGTACCATGGCTCAGCCCCGAAATACGGATCAGCTCGTCGAAAGTCGTAGGTTTTGTCTGCGCAAGCATTTCACGTACGAACTTCGTGCCAAACTCAGGTACCGCAAACGTTCCGGTAGAGCCGCAAATCGGGTCATTTGCAAAGCCCAGCGCTTCGGTAGACGTAAACAGGCTCATCGTCGCCCTGTCATCAAGCGGGATCTTCTGCGGATCATATCCGGTAAGATCGTAAAGCATCCTGATCATCGTGGGATCGTCATGGCCAAGCAGGTCCAGCTTCAGCAAATTTTCCTCAATCGAATGGTAATCAAAGTGCGTCGTGATTATATCCGATTCAGCGTCGTCCGCAGGATGCTGCACAGGGCAAAACTCATATATCGAGTGGTTTCTCGGAACTACTATCAGGCCTCCGGGATGCTGTCCGGTGGTCCTTTTTACTCCGACTATACCCTGCAGCAGTCGGTTCTCTTCGGCACGGGATATGACCTTCCCACGCTCCTCCATATACTTCTTAACGAAACCGTAAGCCGTTTTTTCCGCAAGCGTTCCGATAGTTCCGGCGCGAAACACCTGGCCGCTGCCGAAAAGGTGTTCCGTCTCTTTATGAGCCTTCGCCTGATATTCACCCGAGAAGTTGAGGTCTATATCAGGCTTCTTATCACCGTCAAAGCCCAAAAACGTTGCAAAAGGTATATCAAACCCGTCTTTGACGTATGGCGTCCCGCAAACCGGGCAGTTTCTGTCGGGAAGATCCGGGCCCGTTGCCGCGCCTATACCGTGGTTGAAATCACTGTGCTTGCAGTTTGGGCACCTGTAATGGGGCGGCAGCGAGTTTACTTCCGTTATTCCCGAAAAGAACGCTACAATAGACGATCCTACCGATCCCCTCGAACCGACGAGATATCCGTCCTCAAGTGACTTGGAGACAAGCTTTTGCGCGATCATATAGATGACGTCAAAGTGGTGCTTGATTATTGAATTCATCTCTGTGTCCACGCGATTGCGTACTTCCGGAGGTGGATCATCGCCGTAAAGCTGAAGTACTTTATCCTCTACAAGTCGATGCAATTCTTCAGCCGAGCCCTCGATTTCAGGCGCATAGGTGCCTTCCTTTATAGGCCTGACATAATCGCACATGTCAGCTATCTTGTTAGTGTTTTCGATAACAACTTCATATGCTTTTTCTTTTCCCAGGTACGAAAACTCTTCCAGCATTTCCTCGGTGGTCCGGAAATACAGCGGGGCCTGCCTGTCAGCATCTTCAAATCCTTTGCCCGCCATAAGTATCCTTCGGTAGACCTCGTCACGGGGTTCAAGGAAGTGCACGTCGCATGTCGCGACGACCGGCTTGTTCAGCATTTCACCAAGCTTTACGATCCTGCGATTTATCTCCTTAAGGGCTTCCCTGTCGTGGACCTTTCCTTCCAGTATCAGAAACTCATTGTTTCCCAACGGCTGGATCTCCAGGAAGTCATAGTACTCCGCGATCCTTCTGATCTCACTGTCCGGCTTGCCTGCAAGTATCGCTTTGTAAAGTTCTCCGCTTTCACATGCGCTGCCAACCAGCAAACCTTCACGCCTTCTGTCCAGCTCGCTGCGCGGTATAATGGGGTTTCTCCTGAAGTACTTCAAATGTGCCAGGCTGACCAGTTCATAGAGATTGCGCAGTCCTTCCTGGTTCCTGACAAGGAGGATCATATGGTTGGAACCGCTCAAAGCGCCCGCAGAAGATTCAACGTTTGATGCCAAATATCCGTTGATCTCCTGTATATCTTTCAGGCCATGCTTTTTCAGTCTCTCCAACAGGAATGAAAGCACATATGCTGCAGCGCCCGCATCCGCCGATGCCCTGTGATGATTGAATTTCGGTACATTCAGCGCTTCAGCGACGGTATGCAGGTCAAACTTTTTAAGTTCCGGCAGCATTGCCCGGGACATATTCCGGGTGTCGATAAATGTCGGATTGAACGGGATCGAAAACCTCCTGCAGGCAGCAGCGATAAACCCTATGTCAAAGGTTGCGTTGTGAGCGGCCAGCACTTTCCCGTCAATAAACTCCATGAAACGGGTAAGCGCATCCTTCAGCTCAGGTGCACCTGCTATCATATCATCGCTGATGCCTGTCAGCTCGGTTATCTTTTCCGGTATATGTCTCCCGGGATTTACGAAAGTGTTGAAAGTATCGATTATTTCCCCTTTCCTGAAAATGACAGCGCCGATCTCGATGATCTCGTCATTTGCCGATGAGAGGCCGGTGGTTTCGATATCAAATGCGACAAACTCACCGTCTATCATTGCCGAAGCATTGCCGTAGACAGATCGTATCCTTTCAATGTCATTGACGAAATAGGCTTCTGTTCCGTACAGGACCTTGAATTTTTCCCCATCGGACCTGCCTTTGTTGATTTTTCCGGCCGCATCCATCGCCTCCGGGAAAGCCTGTACGACTCCGTGGTCTGTTATCGCTACAGCCCTGTGCCCCCAACTTGCGGCAAGCTCAATGGCTTCCTTTGCACCGACGACGGAGTCCATATTTGACATACGGGTGTGCAAGTGGAGCTCGACACGCTTCTTCGGAGCATTATCCTCACGTTTTGGAAGAGGCTGGCCCGCTATTATACTGTTCGGCTCCATGATCAGGTCATTTTCATACTTGTTGAAGCTCAGCCTGCCATAGACCTCAACGGTCATCCCGATTTTCAGCTCATCGATAATGGGCTTGGCTTTTTCCTTTTCCATGAAGGAATTTATACGGACCGATCCGGTATAGTCAGTGATGTCGAAGCAAATTATGTAGGCATTCCTGTTTTTTATTTCCCTGTGGTTGATGGAAAAAATGACTCCTTTGACGGCAGCCATTCCTGTATCTATGCTCAGCTCAGACATCGGCATGAAAGTCATGTTAAGCTTTCTTCCCATCAGGATCTTCGGTTGGTTCGAAGTTGTCCTGCCGTCGGCTGGCGAGCCGTTCAGCTCTTTTTTTATGGAATCGTTTTTCTCTGTTTCTATCTGCTTTATCAGATCTTCAACGTCGCAGCCGTTCTTTATCGTTATCGTGATATCCCTGTCATACCACTGCCTGACAAGAGAAGTTACATGATCGGACCAGGCTTTCAGCATGTCGACGCCCCCGCGCTTCACCCTGATAAACAGAGAAAGACCGCTGATTTCGGTCTCACAGTTTTCCAAAAGCGGAGCGGCGTATGGGAATTCTCTGCTGCTTAACTCCATAGCCAGTCTGATACCTTGCGTCAGCGACGATTCGGGAAATCTGGGAACGATCTTCACCGAATTGAGCAGATAAGCCCGTTTCAGCTCCTCGCAAACATCAGCGATATCAGCATATCTGTTAGGAGAGTCAATCATCATTTCGACATTCAAAGATCGATTCTTCTGACTTACAGATACTTCGCCGACCTGAAAACCGGCAAAATGCTGCCCCACCTCGGGGAATATCACGTCAAAAGGATAGTAGGCCATTCTCGGTCTCCAATTCTATGTCTTTTTATCTCCGTAATCATCCATTGATCATATTTTACACGCTGATTCTCAGGTGCCAAAAACCCGATGCCGCAGGCGAACTGTCAAAAACTCTCAATGAGTTTCAGCAGTTCATCAAGCAGGCTGTCGTACGGAACTCTCTTGTAAGGCTCGCCTTTGAGGAAAAGCATTCCTACCCCGTTTCCTCCCGTAACACCGATATCGGCGTCACGTGATTCACCCGGGCCGTTAACCGCACAGCCCATCACCGCGATCTTGAGGTCCTTATCGATATTTTCGACAGCACTTTCAACCTGTTTTGCAAGTCCGATCAAATCTATCTGGGTTCGCCCGCACGTCGGGCAGGATACGACCTCTATACCTCCCTTTCTGAGCTGCAGCGCTTTCAAAATGGCAATTCCGACCCGAACTTCCTCTTCGGGCTTGTCCGTTAGTGAAACACGTATAGTGTCACCTATACCTTCACTAAGCAAAGCACCTATACCTATGGCAGACTTTATTGTTCCTGCAAAGGCAGTGCCTGCTTCTGTAACACCGATATGCAGGGGGTAGTCGCGCACTTTGCTCATCTTTCGATAGCTTTCTATCGTTACAGGAACGCTGGATGCCTTGATGGATATGCAAATGTCTGTAAAGTCTTCTTCTTCGAGTATCCGAACGTGTGAAAGGGCAGATTCGACAAGCGCTTCCGCCGAGGGACCCCCGTATTTGGCAAGAAGGTCCTTTGAAAGCGAACCGCTGTTGACACCGATCCGTATCGGGATACCCTTCTCTTTGCATGCTGAAACTACCGCTCTTACCCTGTCGCGGCCGCCTATATTGCCGGGGTTTATCCTGATCTTGTCGGCCCCCGACTCGACCGCAAGCAGTGCAAGCTTATGATCGAAATGTATATCTGCAACCAGCGGTATGTTGATTTGCTTCTTTATATCCTTGATCGCTATTGCCGCATCCTTATCCGGTACGGCGACCCTGATTATATCGCATCCGGCTTCCTCCAGCGATCTGATTTGCCTGACGGTTGCGTCAACATCGGCGGTTTTCGTGTTTGTCATGGACTGTACAGTCACCGGTGAACCTCCTCCGACAAGCACACCGCCGACATTTACCTGTTTAGTGACGATCCTTTCCAATACAAGCACCTCAAATCATTACCTGCTAAGCAGCCGGAGGATATCATTGTATGATACATATATCATCAAAAGCATAAACAGCGCAAGACCAATAAAATGTACATAACCTTCATATTTGGGGTTTATCGGCTTGCGACGTATCATTTCAACCAGTAAAAATATGAGTCTTCCTCCGTCAAGTGCCGGAAGAGGAAGCAGGTTCATCACGGACAGGTTGACTGCTATCAGCGCTGCAAACATCCACATGCCTGACATAGAAGTCTTCGCTGTCTCGGTCAGCACCGAAGTGATCCCAACGGGTCCGGAGAGTTCCGACAGTTTTGCTCTCCCCGACAATATGTCGAACAGGCTGATTTTCACCAGTCTGACGAAGTTTATGGCATTATACCATGCAAGACGCAGTTTATCCCCCAGTCCGGCAGTCCTGGTCTTGAACCTGAGTCCATACCTCATCATGGGAACGACTTCCGTCCCTGATTCCGTCTCAACTTCGGTCATGTATTCCTTTTGCCTGAGATCGAGATCCTCTATGAGCACTTTCTTTCCGTTCCGCTCTACAAGGATATCATATGGTTTGCCGCTTTCCCTCGCCAGAAAGAGGCTAACATCCTGATTGGTATAGATCCTGTTCCCGTTTATCTTCAGGAACCTGTCGTTTTCCATAAGCATGGACTCACCGCGGTATGGAAACCCTTCATCAAACGAGTCTATCTCGGGTGTCACATACTGATTTACGGGTATCATAAGGATCGTCAGGATCACAAATCCTGTGACGAAATTCATTATAGCGCCTGAAGATATGATTATGATGCGCTGCCACACCGGCTTTCGGTTAAGTGCGCCCTCTGCCGAAGACTCCTCATCTTCCCCCTCCATCGCGCAGAAACCGCCGATCGGAAGCAGCCTTATCGAGTACAGGGTTTTCCTGCTTTTCTTTTTCAATATCGCAGGCCCCATGCCCAGCGCGAACTCGTTTACAGTGACTCCAAAGATCCTTGCGGATATGAAGTGGCCGAATTCATGGACGAATATCATCAACCCGAATACAAAAATGGCAAGCAATATATACAGAATGTTTATGATGGTAAATCTCCTCCCTGAAACTAACGCCCGATTGCCGCCCTTTCATGAACCATGCGGCGTGCCTCGGCGTCAATCTCAAAAATCTCCGTAAGCGACGGCTCACCGTGAACGGCAAGGTGATCGATCACATATTCGATCAGTATCGGAATATCAACAAACTTCACTTTCTGTTCAAGAAACAGTCCAACTGCCGCTTCATTTGCGGCATTCAAGCGAACGCATGCGCCCTGTCCTTCACGTGCGGCTCTCATTGCCAGGCCGAGACAGGGAAACGCATCGAAATCCGGGGGATAGAATGATAAACGTCCGATTTCGAACAGATTAAGCGGCTTTGTATTTGTAGGCTCTCTGTAGGGATAGGTTATCGCATATTGGATCGGGATCTTCATGTCGGCGACGCCCAGTTGCGCAATGACCGATCCGTCAACGAACTCCACCATCGAATGTATTATGCTCTCCTTATGGATCACAACGTCGATCTGGTCAGGACCGACATCAAAAAGGCACATGGCCTCAATGAACTCCAACCCTTTGTTCATCAGTGACGCAGAGTCTACGGTTATTTTTCTCCCCATGCTCCAGTTTGGGTGCCTGAGAGCGTCTTCAAGCGATACATTTTTGAGCTCTTCAGAGGTCATTCCCAAAAATGGACCGCCGGAGGCCGTGAGCAATATCTTTTTCAGATCCTGCCTGCGTCGGGACGACTGGAGGGTCTGGAAAATAGCCGAATGCTCCGAATCGACCGGTATTATCTCCTTCTCCAGCCTTTTGGCGTACTTCATTATCGCCGGTCCGGCACATACAAGCGATTCCTTGTTTGCGAGGGCGACCCTTTTGCTTCCCGATAACGCGGCAAACGTCGGGCGAAGCCCCGCGATCCCCACAATGGCGTTTATGCTTACGTCCGTTTCGATCGATGCCGCTTCAAGCACGCCGTCCTCTCCGCCGAGGACCTTTATGTCGGTATCCGCAAGGCGGACACGCAGGTCCGCAGCCGCCTTTTCATCGAAAAGCGCTGCAATCCGTGGCCTGCAGCGCCTTGCCAATTGCTCCATCATGACGGAATTTTTCCCTGCGGCAAGTGAAGCGACGGGTATACTTAAGTGTTCCAGAACATCTATCGCATTAAGTCCGATGGAACCGGTACATCCCAATACCGAAGCGAGCAAACAAGTTCCTCCCTGTCATCCGGCTACAGCCGGCAAAATCAAAATCAATATTTCGGTTAGCGGAGCCGCAAACAGAACGCTGTCAAACCTGTCAAGGATCCCGCCGTGCCCCGGTATGACATTTCCGAAGTCCTTTATGTGGAACTGCCTCTTCACATAGGACATGGCCAGGTCGCCGACCTGCCCGGCAAATGCGCCGGCAAGACCGTAGAGGACCATACCTATGTAATTTACCTGATAATGGAACGCGTATTGCAGCAAAACCCCATACAGTACGGTCACAACAGGCGCCATCAAAAGTCCGCCGATCGAGCCTTCGACTGTTTTGTTGGGGCTTATTTGCGGACAGAGCTTGTTTTTCCCCAGCCATCCGCCAACCAGGTAAGCGAATACATCCGATCCGAAAGCTGAAATTATCGGTATCAGGACCAGCACCCGTCCGTTCTCCATGTCAAACAGGCGCACTGTGCTTGATAAAAAAAACGGGATGACCGTGGATGAGAAAAATATACCGCTGATACGCTCGAAAGCCGACTCCTGTGACTCGGTCAGGCAATCGATAAACAGCAGGAATACGAACAAAAACAGGCCCAGCGTGGCAAACTCGGGGATCTCATCGAAAAATACCCAGATCGGTATAAGAGCCGAAATGATCACGGCATAGGCCAATAAAAGTTTTTTGCGGATAAACCCCGTGCTGTGCAGTATCTCAAGGACCGCAAATGCGGAAATGAGCGATACCGCAATCGGGAAAGCCCATACAGGAGCAAAAAATATAACAGAAAAAGTGATTGCCAGCAGAACAAAGCCTGCGGCGGTACGTATAGCCATTAAGCTTTAATCCCTCCAAACCGTCTTTCCCGCCTCTGATATTCGGCTATCGCAGTATTCAGTTCATTGATGCTGAAGTCCGGCCAAAGGGTTTTTGTAAAGTAAAACTCCGAATAAGCACATTGCCACAGCAAAAAGTTGGATATCCTGTGTTCGCCGCTCGGACGAATTATCAGGTCGGGATCGGGTACTCCGGCTGAATATAGAAACGATTCAAACAGCGCCTGATCGATATCGGCCGGCTGCAGTTTTCCGGCTGCGCAGTCGGCCGCCAGGTTCCTGGCAGCCCTGACGATTTCGTATCTGCCGCCATAATTGAGGCAAATGTTCAGTTGAATGCCGCTATATGTGCGGGATAAACGCTCTGTCTCATAAATCAGCTGCCGGATGTCGTCAGGCATGGCGCCCACATCACCCATTATATGAATCTTGACGCGCTCCTTTGCCATCTTTTGAATGGACTCCAGCAGGTACTTTCTAAGGAGATCCCAGATAGCTGTGATCTCTTGTTCAGGCCTTTTCCAGTTTTCCGTAGAAAATGCGTATACCGTAAGATATTGTATTCCGATATCCCTGCAATATGTGGCAATGCTGCGAAAGGTTTCGGCGCCGGCTGCATGACCGGCGCTTCGCGGCAGTCCCCTGCGGCTGGCCCAACGGCCGTTGCCGTCCATTATTATCGCGATGTGAACAGGGAGTCTCGAAAGGTCGATCTCGGCTTTCTTCCTGAACAGATTGAACAGACCGCACACCTCCGGCAAATTTGCAAATATACGGACTAGAGGCTAAGGAGTTCCTTTTCCTTGATCTCGACCTGCTTGTCGACTTCTTTTATCTTGTTGTCAAGCAGTTCCTGGATCTCCTTTTCCAGCATTTTGAAGTCATCCTCCGTGATTTCGGATTTCTTCTTCTGGTTTTTGTAATCATCCAGTGCTTCGCGCCTTATATTCCGAAGGGCAACCTTTGCATCTTCTCCATACTTCTTTATCTGCTTGGTCAGCTCTCTCCTGCGTTCCTCTGTCAGCTGAGGAAAAACTAGGCGGATCACTTTCCCGTCATTTGTAGGATTTATACCCAGATCCGACGCCTGTATAGCCTTCTCGATGTCCTTGAGGACGCTGGTATCCCACGGTTGGATCATGAGAGTCCTCGGATCCGGAGTCGAAATGGTAGCAACCGCGTTGATAGGTGTCTTGGCTCCATAATACTCGATCGTGATGCGATCAAGAACAGCGGCATTGGCCCTTCCGGCCCTTATGGTTGCAAACTGGTTTACGAGGACCGATATCGTTTTGTCCATTTTTTCTTCATACTTAGACTGCGCCATGATTATACCCCATTTCTGATTGGATTTTTCTGTCAGTTTATTCTGTTTCCGACAACAGCCTGTCGGGAAATAACGAGAGATCAAAAAACTACTTTACGATAGTTCCTACTTTTTCGCCCATTACGGCCCTGTATATGTTTTCCGGATCGTTGAGCGCGAAAAACAGTACCGGTATATTGTTGTCCATCGAAAGCGATGTGGCTGTCGTATCCATCGCCTGAAGATGCTTTCGGAGGATCTCCGAGTAAGTCAGGGTGTCGTAACGCTTTGCGTTCGGGTTGACGGCCGGGTCATCGTCATATATACCGTCTACGTTCTTTGCAAGAAGTATGATATCCGCATTTATCTCCGCGGCTCTCAACACCGCAGCGGTATCGGTCGAAAAATACGGGTTGCCCGTACCAGCCGCAAATATGACCACCCTGCCCTTTTCAAGATGCCTGCATGCCCTCAGCCTCACATATGGCTCGGCAAACGCCCGCATCTCGATCGCTGTCTGCACTCTTACTTCGACATCCATCTTTTCGAGGACATCCGCCAGCGCAAGAGCGTTTATGGTCGTTGCAAGCATCCCCATGTGGTCTGCGCGGGTCCTTTCTATCTTGCCGCCGCCGTCCTTTACACCCCGCCAGAAGTTTCCTCCTCCAACGACGATGCCTATCTCAACTCCCGCTTCCTGGCATTTCTTTACCACTTCGCATAATGACCGGACAAAATCTATATCTATACCAAATTTCTTGCCGTTGTAAACGTTATTGCCGGCAAGTACTTCTCCTGATACCTTTATCAGAACTCTTTTATACTTCGCTTTCGGCATTTTTCTTCTCCGAACACCGTGGCTGACTGATCCACGGCTTCCGCTTTCACGGAGAGCGGCGCACCGTAATTATATCGTATTGAGTTATGGGAATTTTTGAATTTAGGCAGAAATCATATGACAATACCAAATCCATGTCAGCTCTATTCTAATATAAATTGGCTGTTTTGGAAAGGGGGCAAACAGTTTTTTTCCTTTCATATGCAATCTGAAACATTCTTCCGCGAATATTTTGCGCCAAACGTCATATTCTGACAATGTGAGCGAATATCATATCCCGGCAAATGCGATACATGTGATCCTCACCGTCTTCATATGATTTGCCGGATTTTGGCATTATTCGACCCCATACAAAAATACCGCGATGGATGAAATCCGTCGCGGTATTACTGAATTTCATATTACTTGCCAATCATTTTGGCAACTTCATCGGCAAGATTGTCGGAACGCTTCTCGATTCCCTCGCCTTTCTCAAAGCGAACGAAGCGTTTTACTGCGATCGTTCCTCCAAGCTCCTTTGCAACAGCCTCCACATGCTTTTCAACGGACAGCTTGCTGTCCTTTACGAAGGCCTGTTTGAGCAGGCAGCTCTCCTCATAGAACTTGTTCATTCTTCCCGCGACAATCTTCTCTGCTATAGCCTCAGGCTTGCCCTCCTGCATGACCTGAGCCATCAGTATCTGCTTCTCGGACTCGTAAGTCTCGCTGTCCACATCCTCGGGGCTGAGGAAGCGGGGATTCATGGCAGCAACCTGCATGGCAATGTCTTTTCCGAGCTCCGTGACAGCTTCTTTGTCAGTTATGCTGTCCGAGACTTCCATATTGACCAGTACGCCTATCTTTCCGCCCATGTGGACATACGTTACGTTGAAACCGCCGGAGATCCTCTCAAAGCGGCGGATCTTGATGTTTTCGCCGATCACAAGGATCTTGTCGCGCTGTACGTCAGCTACTGTAAGGTCAGTGCCCGGATAGTTCAGTTCGAGCAGCGCATCAACATCGGCAGGAGCCTTCTCAGCGATGACCCTGGCAACATCCTCGACGAATTTCTTGAACTCTTCGTTCTTCGCGACAAAGTCAGTTTCACTGTTCACTTCCAGGACCACGCCTGTGCCGTCTTCATAAACATTCGCATAGACGAGGCCGTCGGCGGCGATCCTTCCCGCTTTCTTCGCTGCCGCTGCCAATCCGCGCTCGCGCAGATACTTTATAGCGGCATCCATATCACCATTGGTCTCGACAAGAGCTTTTTTGCAATCCATCATGCCAACGCCGGTCATCTCTCTCAGCGCCTGAACATCTTTAGCAGTAAATGCCATTTTATAACCTCCTCATTTCTCCGCAATTCGGAACCACTAGTATGTTAATTATAACCACATGCGTATCATAAACGTAAGCATTGCGTGATTTCCGAACTTTTTATATCCTTATATAAATCGTTGACGTATTTCGATGCACTGGATTTTCGACATCGAAAATACTGCGAGATATCGTTTTATTCGGCTTCCTCTTCAGTCGCTTCTGCCGCTTCTTCCAAATCTTCATAAACGGCAGCTTCTTCAGCAACTTCCTCGACCTCTACTGCCGTCTCATCCAGCGTCAGATCCTCACCCTGGCGGCCTTCCTGAACGGCATTTGCAATTACTGAGGAGATCAGGCGGATCGCTCTGATAGCGTCGTCATTACCTGGAATAACATAGTCGATCTCATCGGGGTCGCAGTTCGTATCGACGATAGCTACTATGGGAATGCCAAGCTTCCTCGCTTCGGCAATAGCATTGCGCTCCTTGCGGGGATCGACGATGAAAACCGCTCCGGGCAGCTTTTTCATGTCCTTTACGCCGCCGAGATACTTTTCAAGCCTCTCGATTTCAAGGTTGAGCTTGATGACTTCCTTCTTCGGAAGCAGGTCGAATGTGCCGTTCTCCTCCATCTGGCGGAGCTGGGCAAGCCTGTCGATCCTGCGGCGCATCGTCTTGAAGTTCGTCAGCATGCCGCCAAGCCAGCGGGCATTCACATAGAACATCCCGACCCGTTCCGCTTCTTCGCGGATCGAATCCTGGGCCTGTTTCTTGGTTCCGACAAAGAGAATCGATTCTCCTTCCGCAACCAGGTCGCGAACGAAATAGTAGGCTTCCTCAAGCTTCTTTACAGTCATCTGGAGATCGATGATATAGATCCCGTTGCGCTCTGTAAAGATGTAAGGAGCCATTTTGGGGTTCCATCTGCGGGTCTGGTGTCCGAAATGCACACCGGCCTCAAGTAGTTGTTTCATTGAAACAATTGCCATTACAAAAAATCCTCCTTCGGTTATACCTCCGCAGTGTACGCTTCGGGTCCACAATTTTTCTGTGGAACCGGGGGCGGAAAACGCAGTATGCGCACCGACCGCCCGTACTCTGCGTGTGTTTTCCGTATATATTTTTACGGACCGTGTGATATTTTAACACACAGTCCATATGTTTGCAACAAATTTATTTGTTTGTTGATAAAAAAGTGCGAAAAAAGCCCTGCATGCTGACATTTGGCCTGTATGCAGCTGCGATTCATGGTGAAAGAGACTTTGTTCCGACAGATGCCATCGGATGCTCATAAATTAATATAGCGTTTTTGCCGGCATATAATTTACAGAGACTATAAAATGTGAGGTGAGATAATGGGTTCGAGAATAGCTGATCTGCGAATGAAAGAGGTCGTCAACATTCGTGATGGCTGCAGGCTCGGTTTCGTATCGGACGTGGAGATAGATGTCGAGTGCGGAAAAGTACTTGCGATCGTTGTACCCGGTCCATGCCATTTTGGACTGTTTTCAAGGGAACCGGATTATGTGATACCCTGGAGCTGTATAGAGAAAATCGGCGAAGACATCATCCTTGTCGATTTTGCCATACCTCCCCGCCCGAAGCCGCGCGAAAAAAGGGTATGGTAAACTGACGGGACTTCATGATCCTACATATACGGGAGAGGTCGTAAGCTCCTGCCCCGCAAAGCGCATCCGGACCGAGGGACAGGCGAGCATGTAAAGATCTGTTGCGACCGATTCCAGCTCCAGCAGTTCCGATGCTGTCCGACCGGATAGTTCGTCTCCCGAAGCCTGCAACACTTTCTCGGAATCGGCAGGCTTAGTTATTATGGGCAGCCTGCTCATTGTTTTCATCCTGCGCAGCAACGACCTGCCGGTCTCATTGAACGCCAGGACCTTGATATACGGCGGCAAGACTGTTTCCCATCGCGATGTGATCCCGATATAGGCATGCATCAGTATCCTGCGTATCCTCGAATGGGTGTAAGCCTTGCTCTTTATCATGTCCGCGGCCTGGGAAAATGTGGTGGCTTTTCTGACGGCATTATATATCCTGTATTGCAGCCCGTCACTGACGTCCGAGATTTTTTCAAAGTCCTCCGGTTTTAACCTGCGGATCTGCGACAATATGGCCTGATCTATCATGCCTACGTTGGAAGGGCCGGACCCCTTTGCCATTTCCCTTATAAAGACCTCTATCGCTCCCTCCGGGATATAGCGCATGGCACTGTATGCCCTTCCGCTGAAAAACATACCGCGTATATATGAAGCAGAAGCTATATCCTCATCGGCATAATCGCTGTCATGGCCGGTCTTGAGCCGTTTCATCGTTATCGGCCGTATGTCCGAGCCTATTTTTTTGAGCGCTCGCAGGTATTCTATACCCAATATATTGTTTGGCGTACTCATAGCGTCCGACTCGGCACCTACAATCCTGCTCGCGGCCCGCTGCCTTGCCAAAGGATAGAGCGTTCCTCCGCTCAGCTCCTCCTTCAGCAGTTCCCCGAATCGGGGACTTTCTATACATTCCGCCAGACGTCGCAAAATATCCAAATCCCCGGTTTCGCTGCCGAAAGATATATGAGTAACGACGCCGGTACTGTTCAGCAGATAAACCGCAGCATTTGCAAATCTCTCCGCAGACGAACAGGCAAACGGAGTAGGCAGATCGATCACCAGGTCTGGCCCGCCGGGAGACATGCACGCAGCCTCGGCGCGTATGTGCTTGGGAAATACCGCGATGTCGCCTCGCTGGACATAATTGCCGCTCATGACCGCCACTACGGCACATGGCTGACCGTTTCCGACAATCCTCCGGGACTGCTCGACATGGTATAGGTGGCCTGTATGGAAGGGGTTGTATTCCGATACTATTCCTACTACGTTCATAACCGCCGTCCTCATGCAATAAATGTAAAAAATCAGGCAATTAAGTTAAAATATATGCTCAACCATACTCAACGTCATGCATAAATAGTTAAAAATCAGTTGATAAATCAAATTCTATAGTGTAAAATAGTCGTCGTGAAATATTATAGCCGTGAAAGACAGGGAAAGCAACCGTGTTCCCTGTTTTTGAACGTCGAAAGGATGAGTTTGTTGAAGATTCTTGTCATAAATGCCGGCAGTTCTTCTCTTAAGTATCAGCTGTTCGACACGGATACTCACGATGTTCTGGCCAAGGGGATCTGTGAGCGTATCGGTATTGACGGAAAAGTAAAACACAGCGTCCCGGGTCATGATACTTATGTCGAAGAAGTCGAGATGAAAAATCACGGAGATGCCACACGGATAGTGATCCGCCTTCTCACCGAGGGGGATACGGCCGTGTTGTCAAGCCTGTCCGAGATCGACGCCATCGGCCACCGTGTCCTTCACGGCGGCTCGGAGTTTACTCAGTCCGTGATCGTTGACGACCGTGTCATTGAAGCCATTCGGAAATGCATTCCGCTCGGCCCTCTGCACAATCCTGCCAACCTGACCGGAATCCTTGCCTGTTCCGAAGTCATGAAGGGGATCCCGCAGGTTGCCGTATTCGACACGGCGTTTCATCAGACCATGCCGGAAAAAGCCTATCTCTATGCCCTGCCATATAAATACTATGAAAAACACGGCGTACGCCGATATGGTTTCCACGGCACTTCGCACCGCTATGTTTCGCAGAAGGCTGCCGAATTCGTCGGCAGGCCCATAGAAGAGCTGAAAATAATCGTATGCCATCTGGGCAACGGTTCATCCATCTCGGCCGTCAAATACGGCAAATGCATCGACACTTCTATGGGGCTGACCCCTCTGGAAGGCGTTCCGATGGGAACCCGTTCCGGAAGCATCGACCCTGCGATACTTGAGTACGTGATGAATGCCGAAGGAATAAGCATATCCGAGATGACGGAAATACTTAACAAGCAGTCGGGTGTACTCGGTATTTCCGGAGTATCTTCCGATTTCCGCGACCTGGATGAGGCCAAAAAGCAGGGAAACCGCCTTGCGGCAGTTGCTCTTGACTGCTTCTCCTATGCGGTCAAAAAGTATATCGGTGCATATGCGGCGGCGATGGGCGGCCTTGACGTATTGGTCTTTACTGCCGGTATCGGGGAAAATAATCCCGACGTTCGCAGGGACGTCACGGAGGGCCTTGAGTTCCTGGGAGTCAGGGTCGATCTGGATAAAAACTACAGTAAGCACAACGACATTTCCGCCGAAGGTGCCACAGTCCGAACCCTTGTAATACCCACTAACGAAGAACTCGCGATTGCAATGGATACCAGGGATCTTGTTGAAAAACTTGTAAAGCATTGATCCCGGATCTTTATGAACATAATATCGGGGTTGGCAGAAAGCCAGCCCCGATCATTTTTTGCTTTCATATACTTTTTCATAAAGGCCAAGCGGTGCCGGTTATTTGTGTTTGTTGTCCCTGTATATATATGAGTAAGAAATCATGACGTTTGGATGCGCCGGCATAGCAGAACATTTTATTGTTCAACAACATATTCTAAATACGAAGGGAGCTATCAGCATAATGCCCCGTCGGTCCGGCGGCAGACCGGGGCTTCAAGTCAAAAACTCAGTTCGCCCGCCGGAGAAATGAGGCCAACTATGCCAACCCAAAAGAAATATCGGTTTTTTCTCGGCGCAAATTCGCCCGAAGGTTTTGTCTCATTCTTCGACCACCTGATCGACTTGGATGCCGCAAACGAGGTTTACATTATAAAAGGCGGTCCCGGCGTCGGCAAATCGTCATTTATGAAGCGTGCTGCCGCCGGCCTGGTAGAAGCGGGATTGACGGCAGAATGGATCGTCTGTTCGGCAGATCCCGATTCACTGGACGGAGTGGTCTTCCCTGAAATAGGGGTTGCTTTTGTGGATGGCACCCAACCGCATGCTGCGGTCACATATCGAAAAAAATCAAAAGGTCCATCTGATCAGTACCTTTTGCACTCCCGCCGTGATGTCCTTCCTTTCCACAAAAACTGTATCCACCAGAGCTGCCGACGCTTCACGCATGAAGTCGTTATTGCTATTCCAAAAGTGCAAGCCTGAGTTTGAAACAGACTTTTTACCATTCATATTATCCGAGCCGTTTTCCGCATAAAGGCCCGCACCGGATTTTTTCATCTGCTCAAGGATATCCCTTTGCTGCTTTTCCAGCTCTTCCTTTCTTGAAACGAGTGAAGAAATGATGTCGCGGGACTGTTCCCGGGTCAGCCTTCCCGTTGATATGTCGATATATATCGCTTCAAGCGCCTTTACACACTGCCTGATGCCTTTCCTGCATCTGCTGAGCATGTGATGGGACAAGCTTTCGACGATGTCGGTCCCTGAGATCCCGGGTTCAGGCCCAGGTTGCCGGTCTTTCGAATGACTGCAGAACTGTGAAATATAATTTGAGATCCTGCTTCTGACTTCCTCTTCCAGCAAATCCAGCTTTACTGATGTTTTGCAGCGGTCGCAGCGCAGATATTCATACTGCCGGTTTTTGCAACCATTTGTGATCTTCCTCATTATTGAGCCGCAATGCGAGCAGATGACCTTGCCTGCGAGCATGTGGGGTGTCCCTTTTTTCCCTTCCCTCCTTCTTTGACACAGCTGTTGCCGGACCAACTCAAATTCTTCCTTGCTTATTATGGCTTCATGCGTTCCCTCCACCCTGATCCAGTTGTCTGATGGGACTTCGATGACGTGTGAATGTTTATAGCTTAACTTACGCCTTTTCCCCTGAACCATAACTCCGGTATATACTTCATTACTGAGTATTCTCCCCACGGTAGTCCGGTTCCACAAACCTGTTTCGTCTCTTGCCATACTGTTTACATATGCCAGGCCTTGTTGAGATTTGTACTTGGTAGGATTGGGGATCCGCATGCTGTTAAGTGTGTCGGCGATACGCCTTTTTCCGTATCCCCTGGATGCAAGTGAGAATATCAGCCGTACGACCTCAGCGGCCTCCGGATCGATCACCAGGCGATTCCTGTTCGCGCTTGATTTTTTATATCCATATGGCGGAAAGCTGCCAATGAACTCCCCCTTCCTCCTCTTGTTGTCCAATACCGCCTTTATGTTTTCCGACAGGTCTTCTAGGTACCATTCGTTGACAAGTCCGTTGATCTGCCTGGCCTTTTTGTTGCCCCTCACTTCGGTGTCCGCGTGGTCAAGCAAAGCAACGAAACGTATACCCCATCTCGGGAACAGATCGTGTATGTATCTTTCAACCAACTCCATATCACGGGTGAACCTGGACTGTGTCTTACACAGCACTATCGAGAAGCGTCCCGCTTCCGCATCCGCAAGCAGCTGCAGAAATGCCGGTCTGTTTCTGTCCGCACCCGAATAGTCTTCGTCTACATATACCTTATATACTTCCCATCCCATCTCATCGGCATAGCTCAACAGCAGGTCTCTCTGGTTCCTGATGCTTTCAGATTCAAAGGCAAAGCCGGCTGATTCGGCCTGCACGGCATCTTCCTTGCTAAGCCTGCAGTATATCGCACATTTCATCATCCGCCGCACTCCCGGCTCTCCGCTGGTTCTTCACATTTTTCCGGATCCTCAATGACTTCTGCCCGTTTTCCGTCAATGATCCCCCTGATCCGAAGAAGGAACATTGCCTTTCTTCTTTCGGAGTCCTCAGAACGGAATTCCTCTTCCACAGAAAGTTTTATCTCAGGCATATTGTCACCTCCAATGAAAAATATGACCGGATGGATGTACAATATGTGATATGCATGCTTTTTCCGGATAAGTTTGACGTATCCTCCAAAGAAAGGTATAATTGATTCAGGCATTAGCAAAACATCAAAGCGAAAGGAAGTCGGTATGAGCTTTTATGATCAAAACTCCCCGTTCCAGGGGGGCAGGAAACCGAACATAGGTAAATTGAAAAAGTATTTGGTTGCGGCTGTCGTCATAGTATTACTGTTGATTGCCGCTTCGACATGCTGGTTTACCGTTAACAACAGGCAATTGGCGGTCGTAACGACTTTTGGAAAGGTGACCTCGATCAAGGATGCGGGAATGCACTTCAAGCTTCCGTTCGGCATCCAAAAGGTATATAAAGTCGATGCGAATGTGTATCAGAAAATCGAAATCGGTTACCGTACCGATTATTATGACAGCTCACAGTATACCGTTGTTGAAAATGAGAGCAAAATGATCACCGGCGATTACAATATCGTAAATGTAGATTTCTATGTCGAGTACAAGGTATCCGATCCGGTAAAGTACCTTTTCGGGTCATATGAACCTGAGAAGATCCTGAAAAATCTTGTGCAAAGCCAGTTCAGGAACGTGATCGGCTCCACCGAAGTCGACCGCGTGCTGACCGACGGAAAAAGCGAAATAGAAATGAAGGCGAAGGAACTGGTAAAGGCTGTCCTTTCCGAGTACGATATCGGCCTTATGATGATCGATCTAAAGATCCAGGACAGCGAGCCGCCCACGCCGGAGGTCAATGAAGCGTTCAAAGCGGTGGAAACGGCAAAACAGGGTGCGGAGACAGCCATAAACGACGCAAGGGCATATGCAAACGCAGAGCTTCCAAAGGCTCAGGCCGAAGCTGACAAACTGATCCAAAACGCCGAATATCTCAAGCAGAACCGCATAAACGAAGCGAAACAGCAGGTTGCCATGTTTGAGGCCATGTACAGGGAATACGCCCTGAATCCAGACATCACCCGTTCCCGCATGTATTATGAAGCCATAACCGATGTGCTGCCGGGTGTAAAGCTCTACATCGACGCTTCAGAGGGCGGAACTCAGAAGCTGCTGCCTATCGAGAGCTTTGTTGACGGTTCCGCCAAATCCGGCGCAGAAAGGACGATAGGAGAATGAAAAAGAAAATAACCGCAATCGCATTGGCTGTTGTGGCATTTGCCCTGATTTTAACTGTCTTCTCGTCTCTTTATGTAGTCCAGGAAAATGAGTACGTATGTGTTGTCCGATTCTCCAACATTGTAAAAACCGTATCCTCCGCAGGCATATATGTAAAGATCCCCTTTGTGGACAGCCTGATATCATTCCCGAAAGCCGTTATGCTTTACGACATCCCTCCTTCGGAAGTGCTTACTGCTGACAAAAAGAATATGACTGTCGACAGCTATATCCTGTGGAAAATAGACAACCCTCTGCTATTCTACCAGTCACTGGGAACGATAGGAGTCGCGGAGGAAAGACTTGACGCTCTGACATACAATGCCCTGAAAAACGCGATGGGTACGCTTGAGCAAAATGACATAATAAATCAGGATGACGCAAACACAAGAAATATCATATATGAGTCCATAGAGCAAAACGTTGCAAGCGTCTCGGAATCATACGGCATCAACATCGTCGACGTCAAGGTAAAAAGGCTGGATTTGCCTGCCGGAAATGAACAGGCGGTCTATAACAGGATGATCTCAGAACGGAACCAGATCGCCAAGAAATTCATTGCAGACGGAGAATATGAAGCATCCATAATCCGAAACGATGTGGACAAGCAGGTTAACATCATCATCTCCGACGCGAAGGCGCAGTCCGCACAGCTTGTGGCTGAAGGTGAAGCCGAGTATATGCGCCTGTTGGCTTCGGCATACAATACCGATGACAGGAAAGAGTTCTATGAGTTTTTGAAGGCTCTGGAAGCGCTGAAAGCCTCCCTCGACGGTCCCGATAAGACTGTGATTCTGGGAAAGGACTCACTGCTTGCAAGACTGCTGATGAATCCCTGATTGCATCTTACTGACTCATTAATATTTTTCCTTATGGGCTCCCAACACATGTTGTGGAGCCCAAATATCCGTATATAGTCGAAAGGTACCTCGATCTGGGTCGGTTTTGCAACGGAGATTTGATTTCGGGCGATGACAGGAACACCATCAAACACCTTATACCCGAATACAAGTCAAAATACGTCAGCGTATATCGGTGTATCAAGGCTGCAAGGTTCATAAGCGATGACCTCTTTGGTACGGTATTCAGTATGGACGTCGCGGCAAAAGCAAAAAAGAGGGCTGCCGGTATCATAAAGCGGGAAATCACTTCCCGGAAGACAAGGAGCTCCCAGGCAGAGCCCCGTCAAGGAAGGGAAATAAGGCGTTTTTTGAGCGGGATGACGCCAAAAGGAAACATAATATTGACCGAAACGGTCAGCGAACTCTGTGACAGGGTGTATGAGATAATCGATACATATGGGTATTGCCACTTCATGCTCGCCCCAATTCGTGATGCTGCTATAGCGGCAGGCTATGATGTCTTTGCATGCTACTGTCCGATGAACCCGGACCTCAAACTGGACCACCTGATCATTCCGGAACTGTCACTCGGGTTTGTCACAGTGCACTCAGGGTTTCCCGGCATTCCCACCCCTTATCGCAGAATACATATAGACGCATATATTCCCTCAAACATTTTGCGCAGCAACAGGCAGCGGCTAAGATTTATGAGAAGGACATGTGCCTCGCTTCTAGACGAGGCTGTGGAAGGTCTTAGGGCAGCCAAATCGATCCATGATGATATCGAGAAACTGTATAATCCTACGATCGATTTCGACGGACTATATTCATATGCCGATGAAATCGGAGAACGGCTGCTTCAGCGTTATCATTACATGATCCCCTCGAAATAAAGAAATAACCATGCGACATTAGCAGATGATGAAAACGAGCAAAAACGAACGGCGGATTTTCCTTTATCCGGAAATACCGCCGTGTTTTGTTTGATTATTGTATAGTTATGCTATGCACCGATCCTCCCGCCGCCTCGCTGCTGCTTTGTGCGGGCAGACTTGGTCTGACTGGGCACGGTCCTGACCTTTTCGGGATTGCGTATGACTATAGGTGGCTCATTGTTGACGACGCAATCCCTGGCTATGATGACTTTTTCTATGGTCTCATCGGACGGGACCTCGTACATTATGTCAGTCATGATACCCTCAATTACCGCACGAAGGCCTCTGGCTCCGATTTTGCGTTCCAGGGCTTTGTCGGCTATCGCTTCGAGTGCATCCGGTTCGACTTCAAGCTCTACCTGATCCATTTCGAAGAGCTTCTTGTATTGCTTTATCAGGGCATTCTTGGGTTCGGTCAGGATCCTGACCAGATCTTCCCTGCTCAGCGCATTGATAGGCGCAATGATCGGCAGACGACCGACGAGCTCGGGAATGATCCCGTACTTGATGAGATCGTGGGGCTGTATCTCCTGCAGGATCCGGCTGCGCTCCATCTCGCTCTTCTTGATCTCCGCGCCAAAACCTATGCCGGTACGTCCGATCCGATTTTCTATGATCTTCTCGATCCCGTCGAAAGCGCCGCCGCATATGAACAGGATATTTGAAGTGTTGATCTGGATGAACTCCTGATGGGGATGCTTGCGGCCGCCCTGAGGAGGTACATTGGCTATGGTCCCCTCCAGGATTTTCAGGAGAGCTTGCTGAACGCCTTCACCGCTTACGTCCCTGGTAATGGACACATTCTCGCTCTTTCTGGATATCTTATCGATCTCATCGATATAGATTATCCCCTTCTCGGCAAGCTCGATGTCGTAGTCGGCCGCCTGGACAAGTCTGAGCAGTATGTTTTCAACATCCTCGCCGACATAACCGGCTTCGGTAAGGGTCGTAGCATCAGCGATGGCAAAGGGCACATTCAGCAGTTTGGCAAGGGTCTGCGCAATAAAGGTCTTGCCTGAACCGGTCGGCCCGAGCAGGATTATGTTGCTTTTCTGCAGTTCGACGTCGCTGTTGTTCTCGCTATAGATCCTTTTGTAGTGGTTATACACAGCCACAGAAAGGATCTTTTTCGCCTCTTCCTGCCCGATGACGTATTCGTCCAGAAAAGCACGGATCTCCTTTGGCTTCAGTAATTCACCAAATCCGGCAGCAGAAGGCTTGTCGAACTTATCGTCAAGTATATTGAGACAGAGCTGGACACACTCATTGCATATATATGCTCCCGGTCCCGCTATCAGGCGCTGTACCTGATCTTGATGCTTACCGCAAAAAGAGCAACGAACCAGTCTCTTTTCATCGTTTTTGGACATGCTTTACTCCTAAGGATCGTATTCTAGCGGCTCACTAGGATCTTGTCGATCAATCCGTATGCAACTGCCTGTTCGGCTGTCATGAAGTTGTCACGTTCAGTGTCCTGGGCGATCTTCTCGACAGGCTGTCCTGTGCGCTCGGAAAGGATCTTGTTTATCTTGTCCCGAATGCGGAGGATCTGTTCCGCATGGATCTTGATGTCGGTGGCCTGACCTTTAGCTCCACCCATGGGCTGATGGATCATTATCTCCGCGTTCGGAAGAGCAAACCTCTTGCCTTTCGTACCCGCAGCCAGAAGGAAAGCTCCCATGCTGGCAGCCATGCCGACGCAAATCGTGGATACATCGCATTTTATATATTGCATCGTGTCGTAAATAGCCATTCCGGCGGATACGGAACCGCCAGGGCTGTTGATATAGAACTGGATGTCCTTATCGGGATCCTGGGCTTCCAGATAGAGAAGCTGGGCTACAACAAGGCTTGCGGTCGTATCATTGACCTCTTCGGACAGGAAAACGATACGGTCATTGAGGAGGCGGGAGTATATATCGTAAGACCGTTCTCCTCTGCTAGTTTGCTCAACGACGATTGGCACTAGACTCATATTATTCACTCCTTACAGCGTTTGTACAATGCAAAACCTAAACTTACTTCACAGCTTCCCGGTAAGTATTCGGATCTTTGCAGCTACACGATGTTCTTTCCCGGAGAAGTTTATCTTTCTGTAGTTAAAGGTTTCAGTTCCGTTACAAGAAGCTGTTATTCTTCGGCATCCGCGTTTTCAGGGTCGCCTGCAGCTTCCTGGCCGGCCTTTTCCTCAGATTTTGCCGCTTTACTCTTTGAAGATTTTGCCCCGGACTTTGTCTTTCTTGTCTTGGGCTTGCTGCTTTCGTCGGCTGCCTTGTCGGAGTTATCCTCGCCCTCTGTTTCGGCTTTTTCAGAAGGGGCTACCGCTACGGCATTGTCTTTAACAAAGTCGGCTGCTTTCCTCAAGAGCAGATCTGACTTCATTCCTTCTTCAGATATCAATATCTTAACCTTGTCAAGTTCGATCTTATACTGTTCGGCTAACTTATTATATTCTTCTTCGATCTCTTCAGTACCGACTTCCAGATTTTCAAGCTCGGCGATCTTCTCAAGCGACAGGTTCAGCTTTACCTGGTACTCGGCCTGGGGCCTGTAGAACGACCTGAGGCCTTCGATATCCATGCCCATCAATTCCAGGTATTTTTCAAACGGGACGCCCTGCGAGCTTATACGGTACGCAAGATCCTCAATGATCGAATCCAGCCGGCTGTCTATCATGGCTTCAGGTATGTCGGCCTGCAGCTTCTCGACCAGTTTGCCGAAAACGGCATTTTCAAAGGCGCTGTCTGCAGCTTCCTCCCTGGTCTTGAGGAGGTTGGCCTTAATGTCTTCCCTCAGCTGCTCCAAAGTATCGAATTCCGAAACATCCTTCGCAAACTCGTCGTCGAGCTCGGGCAGGATCGATTCCTTGACCTCATGGACCTTTACCTTAAAGACAACGTCTTTGCCTGCAAGCTCTTCGGCATGGTACTGTTCCGGGAAGGTCAGTTCTATGTCAAGCTCGTCTCCGGCTTTAGCGCCTACAAGTTTGTCCTCGAAACCGGGAATGAATGAATTCGATCCTATCTCAAGGTTGTATTTTTCGCCTTTGCCGCCCTCAAACGGTACTCCGTCCTTAAAGCCCTCAAAGTCTATTACTGCCGTATCTCCGACCTTTATTTCACGCTCCACCGTTTCTATGCGGGCATTTCTTTTGCGCAGGCGTTCGATCTCGGCGTCGACTTCTTCATCATTGACGCTGACGACCGGCTTTTCAGCTTCAATGCCCTTGTAGTCGGCAATCGATACTTCCGGTTTTACCGGGACCTTTGCTATGAAGGTGTATCCGTCGCGCGATATGTCCACTATTTCCATATCCGCCCTGCCGACCGGGTCAAGACCGGTCTCTTTGATGGCGCTCTCGTATGCCTTTGGATACGATTCGTTCACCGCGTCTTCCCAGAAGAAGGATTCTCCGTACATCCTCTCGATCATTTTCCGGGGAGCTTTGCCCTTGCGGAATCCGGGGATCGCAATGTCCCTGACCCTCTTTTTGTACGCGGCTACACAGGCCTGTTCGAATTCCTCTTTCGTAACTTCGATCGTAAGTTCAACGATGCTCTTTTCTTTTTTCTCTTTACTCTTTACGTTCATTGATGAAATGATCCTCCTGACAATAACGCAGCCGCACAGCGACTACAGAACAATCTAACATATTTTATCAGATACAGAATGATTTTTCCATACTTTTTAAAGAATTTTTACCGGTTTGAAACCTACATAATCAGCAGACACCAGTTTGAAATCGATCCCGTGCCTTTTTCCCGTCACCGCCCTCCTGTGGCTGTTGCCATGCAGATGTCCGTAGCAGCATATCTCCACATCATATTTCACCAACAGATCGATGATTTCTTCGCATGCATAGTCCAAAGTTAGCGGAGGATAATGAAGAAATGTAAAAATCCTGTCTGCCCCCGACGCCTTTCCTTCCTTCAGGGATGCCTCAAGTCTCATCAATTCGCGCTGATATACCTTCCTGTCATGGTTATCGGAGAAATCATCTTCAAAAAACCAGCCTCTGGTGCCGCATATCGCAACGCCTTCCAATAATATGCAGTTATTGTGGAGAATATCGAAACCTTCGATCCCATGCTTTTGAAAAAAATTCTTCATTTTGGATACAGTCGTCCACCAATAATCATGGTTGCCTTTGAGAAGGATCTTTCTTGAAGGAAGCTGATCTATAAAGCGAAAATCGCCGAGGGACTCCTCAAGGCTTTTACCCCAGGACAGATCGCCGCAGAGCACTACCGTATCCTCTTCGCCAAGTTCACTGAATCCATTCTTTATTTTTTCAGCATAATTTTCCCACGCACCTCCGAAGACATCCATAGGCTTATCGGTACCTGTAGACAGGTGCAGGTCACCAATTGCATAAAGTGACATCTGATCCTCCATATCAGTGGTCGAAATATACTGTCAACGCATCAGGTCAGTCGCGAATATATGCCTCTTTGACTACGCATATTAATAGTGCACCAATCAAATATATATAAAAGGAGCAAAAAAATGAATAAAGACACCAGCAGAAAACCTCTTGACGGAGTTGTTTGCAGCGTCGACACCTGCGTCTTCCACACTAAGGGAAACCGCTGCATGGCCGATACGATAGCGGTCCGGATGGAAACAGAAAACCCGAAAAGCAAAACCGAAACCCTTTGCGAAACCTTTACAAGCAAAACCTAGAGCCTGCTGAACTGATTTCAGCCTATCAGATCCGTCTTTTATGATCACGCAAAAGACGGATCACATTTTATGCGCAAAATCCATCACGCATTCCGGCATTTCGTCTTTTGATATCTCACCTGAAAATCTCACTCTTGAATTTTTTAGCATGGCGATCGGTCCGGGTATCGGCACTCCCGTGACTTCGTGAAGCAGGTCAATCAGCTCTATCCCGCTATAATTTCTGCTTTCCGGACCCGGTTTACCGCCTATTGCGTCAAGCACAGCTTCACAAAACTTGTATGGATTTGCGGTCGAGACAATGACGTTTGGTGTGCTGTCGTTTGCACGAGCCTTGTATTTTCCTGAAACATTTACAGCGACCGCAGTATGCGGATCGATAAGGTATCCGTGTTGTGACCAGACCTGCCGGATGCTTTCCCTGGTTTCCTCTTCTGTGCTGAAATCAGCCCATAATATTTCCTGGATATCATGCAGGACACTTTCCGGTATCCTGTAGGCTCCGCTTTCAGCCAGTTCTTTCATGTAAGACCGTACAGCAGCATCGTCCTCCCCGAGGACATCAAACAGAAGCCGTTCAAGGTTACTGGATATAAGTATATCCATTGAAGGAGAAATCGTGCAGTAAAAGTCTCGTTTTGTGTCGTATACGCCTTCACGTATAAAGTCGGTGAGGATGTTGTTGTCATTTGATGCGCAGATCAGTTTGCCTACAGGAAGACCCATTTTTCTTGCATAACAGGCCGCAAGAATGTTTCCGAAATTACCTGTGGGGACGCAGAAATTCACCGGTGCACCCGGTTCGATCTCCCCTCCTGATACGAGGTCGCAGTAAGCTGATACATAGTACACGATCTGAGGCAGCAGTCTCCCCCAGTTTATCGAATTCGCCGATGACAATGTCCAGCCGATCGCATCAAGCTCCGCGTTGAGCCTGGTATCCGTAAAGATCCTCTTGACGCCTGACTGTGCGTCGTCAAAATTACCCTTTACCGCCTGGACAAAAACATTTCCTCCATCCTGGGATATCATCTGAAGGGCTTGTATCTCGGAAACGCCCTGGGCAGGATAAAATACCATTATTTTCGTGCGTTCAACATCTTTGAATCCTTCCAAAGCCGCTTTTCCGGTGTCACCCGATGTGGCAGTCAGGATCAAAACATTGCTCCTTCTGCCGGACTTCTCCAGGGATGCGCTCAGAAGCCTCGGAAGCATTTGCAGCGCCATGTCCTTGAAAGCGCATGTCGGACCGTGCCAGAGCTCCAGAAAGTATTCATTGCCGACCTTGGAGACCGGAGCCTGCCGTGTCGGAGCAACCTCGCGTTCGCCGTTCGCCGCAGGAAACTTTGACGGGCTGTATGCATCAGCGGCAAAGCCTGAGATTTCATCTGCCGAAAAATCATCCAGATACAGAGACAAAATAAACCTGACCCGATCTACGAAATCCATGGCGCATAACCGCTTCAAATCCTCAGTATCAAGTTCGGGAAATCGTTCGGGTACAAAGAGGCCGCCGTCCGGAGCAAGTCCCTGTAAAATCGCCTCATGGGCGCGAACACGCATGGCTCTGTTGCGAGTGCTTATATAATACATGATCTGCCTCCAATTCAGAACGCACCTATTATGTGGTTTATTTCAAAATCCGCTATATCGCCGGTGTCCCCGGTCAAACGGCCGTCATCATATATTTCAACAACGTCGAACCTGGGCTGGAGCGCAGAGTCGTGCGTCATCAGCCAGTACTCCGCAGTTTTCCTTATTTTCTGCCTCTTCCTGGAATCCACAAAGTCCGCAGCGTCGGCAAATCCGCGATCCTTACGCAGCTTTACCTCCACGAAGACCAGGTCGTTTCCGTAAGCAAATATCAGGTCGATCTCTCCGGCATATGAACGGAAATTCCGCTCAACGAGCTTATATCCTTTCCTTTCGAGATATCCGACAGCTATATTTTCACCTAATTTCCCGCGGTCAATATGTATATTCGTACCGGAAGAGTGTTCGTACTGCCCTCCTTGATCCCCGCACTCCTTTTTATAGAACTTTTTCAGGAAATACATCCTATGTACGGGTGACGGTCCGAGTTTTGCTATTGCCTCATAGTGTTGTTTAGTGGGATAACCTTTGTGCTTTGCAAATCCATAACCCGGATATAGGCTGTCCAGTTTCACCATCTCACGGTCGCGCGTCACTTTTGCCAATATTGAAGCCGCCGCGATCGAGGCACATTTTCTGTCACCGCCTACAACGCAGACGGCCGGCAAAGAAAACCCGCGGGCAATATTGCCGTCCACGAACACCGCATCTATAGAAAGTTTAGCGCAAAGCGCTTCCACCGCTCTCCTCATCGCCAGTTGAGACGCACCAAGGATGTTGTACTTTTCGATTTCACCGACACTTGCGGATGAGACTGCATATACAGTTTTCCTGCAAATCTCATCGTACAGCTTTTCCCTTCTTGCTTCAGACAACTTCTTGGAATCGTCAAGCCCGTCGATGGTCGATCCGTTCAGCACGACAGCGGCAGCATATACCGATCCGGCAAGGGGCCCCCTTCCGGCTTCGTCGGTCCCGCATATCACATTGTAGCCGAAATTCTCCTTAAGTCGCTGTTCATAATCGTATAAGTCCATATATCCCAACAAATCCCTGGTCAAATATGTCGATCATCCTGTTATATCGTCACTGCCGTCTAACGTGCATTTTTCCAACGTAAACCGGCCCAGCTTCCCGCTTCGGTACTCGTCCAGGACTATGGCGGATATCCGGGTAATGTCCGGCTCTCCTCCCGATACGATGCAGCCTCTTTTTATCGCTGCGGCGGTGAGGATGTCGTATCCGCTTCCCTCCGGCCTGACCTTATACCGGGCTTCGATCGCCTTCGGATATCTTTCTGCCAGAAGTTCCATGAGTTTAGCCGCAAGCTCCTCGGTATCTATTATTTCGTCGCGGATAGCACCCGTGAATGCGAGCATCATACCCGTGACAGGGTCTTCAAATTTCGGCCACAGGATACCCGGTGTATCAAGAAGTTCCAGATTCCGCTCTACCGTAAACCACTGCTTGCCCCTTGTAACTCCCGGCCTGTCCTCCGTCTTAGCTCTCCTGCCGCCAACTATCCTGTTGATGAGTGACGACTTGCCCACATTGGGAACTCCCAAAATCATGGCACGGATAATAGCATTCGTGTTTTTTTCGGCCGCTCTTCTGAGCTTGTCTTCCGCCGCCTTACGGACCGCGTCGGCAAACCTGTTGACTCCCCTGCCGGTTTTGCTGTCGGTTTCGATCACGCATCTTGCTTCTCCGGACAGCTTTTTGGACCAAAGCGCAGTCTCGGCAGGGTCTGCCTGGTCACTCCGGTTGAGTATGATCACACGCGGCTTCCCGCCCGTCAGCGAGTTGATATCCGGGTTGCGGCTTGAAACGGGTATCCGTGAATCGATGACCTCGCAGACGACATCGACGAGCCTCAGATTCTCGGCTATCATCCTTTTTGTTTTTGCCATGTGTCCGGGATACCACTGAATATTCACGTCATGCAATCCTTTCAGTATTATAGCGATTTGCTGCCGTATACCGGCTACTCAACTTTTCCGGCCTTACCGAACGGATAGACACGGAAAATAACGCGACCAAGTACATAGCGGTTGTCCACGACTCCAAGCCTGGATAACCTGCTGTCCGCGCTGTTGTTGCGGTTGTCTCCCAGGACGAAAATACATCCTTCAGGTACCGTTACCGGAAACGTCATGTCTCCTTCCCTCGAGGTTGGTGCTTTGATATACGGCTCTTCAAGCAGCTCTCCGTCTACCCACACTTTATGTGTCACAAAATCTATGTCAACGGTTTGCCCTTCTGTTGCTATTACCCTTTTTACGATGGGTTTTTCCACAAAGCTTTTTTTCCTGAGCACGACTATATCGCCCTGCTTAGGCGTGTAAAGGATGTTTGTAACTACGATTTTATCGCTGTCGTGCAGCGTGGGTTCCATAGATGTGCCGTCAACGCCGATGATCCTGACGAAGAATGTAAACAGTACGACAACAAAAACAACAGAGTACACCAGTGCCTGCGCCCATTCGTAAAGCTCGCCGGCAAAACCGTATTCTCCTGTCGATAAACCTCCCGGCAGGTCCGGGCTTTCCTCCATGTCCCCGGATTCCGTCTCGTCAAAATGCGAAACTGCGGGGCTGTCCGTTAAGCCGGAGCCGGCTGACATGTCATGAAGATCCGAAATTTCATCAGGAAATTCCGCAAGACCTGAATTCTCGTCATATGCATCCACAGGCGCTTCAGCGCCGTGATCTTGCTGTTTGGAACGGTCTGACCGGTCGGGCTGCAGTTGATTGTTCTTTTCGTCCATGCAGATTGATTCCTTCCACTGTACATTGTAAGGCTTGAGCGAATCATTATACGTATCATTTATTATACAACATTTGTCTGCGCAATACCATACAATGTCAAAAATTCCGACAGCTCAATAACGCAAAAAGGGAGGAATGTTCCCCCCTTTTTCCTGTTAGATCTTTTCTTTGACTTTTGCTTGTTTTCCGACTCTGTCTCTCAGGTAGTAAAGCTTTGCTCTTCTTACTTTACCACGTCTTACGACAGTGATATCGACAATTGTCGGGGAGTGTAAAGGAAAGACTTTCTCGACTCCTATGCCGTACGAAATACGGCGAACTGTAAAGGTCTCCTGAATGCCGCCATGTTTTCTGGCGATGACGGTGCCTTCAAAAGCCTGGATTCTTTCCCTGTTGCCTTCCTTGACCTTTACGCTGACACGCACGGTATCTCCGATGCGGAAGGACGGAATCTCTTTTTTCATATATGGCTGAGCAACAGCCTGGATAAGGTCCATATCAACATCCTCCCTTCTTTACAGGCATTCATGCCGCATGAAATCATTGGGCGGCAGAGGACTGCCATAGTCACTCGGGTAGTTTACCACAGTAATGGATAGTTTTCAAGTGTTATTTAAAATTTTGGCTAAATTATTGCCTGTATAAACCACAGTATGGCCGCCTGTTGGGCAACCGAACCAATCATCTAAGCAAACGGCCTTCTGTCCGCGTCTAAAAAACCGTTTCTATGATACCTGACAAAGTCGGGGATCAGGTGCTGTTCATTGATAGCTTCTATCAGATACCTGGGATTTAACGGCGCCGGGTTTGCCTTTAGCAAAACCGATACCGAAACTCCGTCATCCGATATTTCGAACCCTACCCGGTCAATGCTGTCTGCCAGGTTGACTTGGACCAAACCCTTCTTGCTTTTTTTCATCACAGGAATGTCGGGCCTGGAAAATAATGCTGAAAGATCATATATGGCTTCTGCCGGAGCAACGGAATCATAAAAAAGCGTCAGTGTGAAGTCGGCAAAGGCAATTTCATTCAGGTCCCTGTCCGGGTCAGCTTCACCAACTATGCGGAGACCTGAAGGGAGGAACTCATTCATTTTGCGCGGCAAATCATAGTCACCATCACTCATCACGATACAGTCGAGCAGTTCCCGGCTTCCGGTAACTCCTACAGACAACGGATGAGCTATCGACAAATAAGGATGCGGATTGAAGCCCTCTGTATGACGAAGCTGAATCCCTGCCCTGTTGAAGCCCCGCGAAAACGTCCTCATGACGTCAAGATGGGACAAGTAAGATGCCACACCGTCTTTTGCGAACATCAATCGCATCTTACGCATCGCATACTCCCCCCTCAAGCATCTTGTTGGCGCCGCAGCCTGTACACCTGACCCGGCAGTCGGGGGTTATCTCCGATCTATATGCCTTGCTTCTCTCTCTCAGGAGGTGGTTCCTGGACACTCCGCAGCTGAGATGATCCCATGGAAGGACCTCATCAGTATCCCTTTCCCTTGCTGCATAGAAGTCCGGGTCCAGACCGGTTTTTCTGAAGGCGTCCATCCATTTTTCAAATGAAAAGTACTCTCCCCAGCCGTCAAACCTGCATCCCGACCTCCATGCCTCCTCCAGGGCATCCGCAAGCCTCCGGTCTCCTCGCGCGAATACCGCCTCGATGTAGCTCGTTCGCGGGTCATGCCACGAAAAATTGACCGCCCTGGGCATGTGTGCGCGAAGGAGCTCCTGCTTCCTCTCAAATTCTTCGATCGTATTCTGGGCTTCCCATTGGAACGGAGTATGGGGTTTCGGTACGAAGCAGGAAACAGAAACCGTTATCTTTACTCCACGTTTGCTCGTTGATGTCTCTTTTGCAAGCCTGTGCATCCTGTAGGCAAGCCTTGCGATCTCTATGACATCCTCATCGGTTTCCGTCGGAAGGCCTATCATGAAGTACAGCTTCAATGTATTGTAACCGCCTTCAAATGCGATCCTGCAGGTCTTTGCCAGGTCTTCTTCCCTCACGTTCTTGTTGATCGCATCGCGAAGGCGCTGTGACCCGGCTTCCGGCGCGAAGGTCAGGCCGCTTTTGCGGACCTTCTGGACCCTCTCCATAAGCTCAAAAGAGAAGTTGTCAGCCCTCAGTGAAGGCAGTGACAGATTTGTGTTGTTCGGTTCGCACCAATCCAGCAGCCCGTCGCAGAGTTCTTCAAGGTGGCGGTAATCGCTGGTGCTCAGTGAAGAAAGAGAGATCTCTTCATATCCGGACAATTTGCATGCATCTATCCCGGTCTTTATCAGAGCATCAGCGCTTTTTTCCCTGACAGGTCTGTAAATGTAACCGGCTTGACAGAACCTGCACCCCCTGATGCACCCTCTGAACACCTCTAGCATTACCCGGTCGTGAACTATCTCGGTTGACGGCACCACTGTTTTGACCGGGTAGTAAACCTTATCAAGGTCCCGGATGATCCTTTTTTCAACGATCTCGGGTGCGCCTTCCCTTGCTCTGACAGAACGGACCCTTCCGTCGGCATGGTAGTCAACCTCGTAGAACTCGGGCACATACACGCCTTTAATCTGTGCAGCCCTCTTTAAAAACTCCTTCTTCGATACGCCTTCCCGTTTTGCCGCACGATAGCATTCCAGCACTTCGAGATTGACCTCTTCGCCTTCGCCCAGTACGAACAGATCGATGAAGGGCGCAAGAGGTTCGGCATTGAAAGCACAGGACCCGCCCGCCATAACGACAGGCTTGAGCTCCCTTCGGTCCTGCGACCTTACGGGCAACCCCGCCAAATCGAGCATATTCAATATGTTCGTATAACTCATCTCATATTGCAGTGTAAAGCAAATGAGATCGAACTCATCGATTGGGTCACCGCTTCCAGCCCGAAAAGCTTCAAACCCGCAGAACGCATCTCATGTTCCATGTCGGGCCACGGAGCGAAAACCCTCTCACACCATACCCCGGGAACTTCGTTGTTGAGTCCGTATAATATTTTCATTCCAAGGTTCGACATTCCTATCTCATACACATCGGGGAAACAGAAAGCTATCCTCGTATCTATTTCTGACTTGTCAAAAACATAGGCGCCATATTCTCCCCCGGTATACCGAGCGGGTTTTTCAACCTTGCTAAGTATCCTTTCAAGTTTCTTATCCATTCGAATCTCCGTTCTATATCCATAAATCATATCGATTTCTGATTTGCTGTTCAGCACAGACCATTCTACCTTATTTGCTTCAGTTTGACAATCCCCGGAACCTGGCACGTAAAATGTTAATTACATCTTTCTTTACATATACTTGCAATTGTGGTATTGATTAGTTAATTGTAGTATTTTCATGCACTTGTGCACTAAGTTTTTGATAAATCAAAACATTTATATTAAAAGGTGGTATTTATTGTTCTATGAAGAAGCAATGGATAGCTGTTATTTTACTGATAACCACCGCGATCCTTGCATTATTTTTATTCGCTGCTGTTTGGGTAAAGAAGGATATGCAGGATTCCCAGGATATTGATGAGGCCGAAATAACGAATGATTTGATATCACCATCCCATTCTATAGCAACAGGCAGCATAAAACCCCAAGTTACAAGTAAAACAGACTTCCCCGCCCCAATAATAAAGGATAATATTCAAAATATTGACGAAGTTGTGCTGCGAAAAATCGCACAAAACTATTTCATGGTTTTTGACTTCGGCAAATGTTTGTCCGAAGCAGATTTGCTCGATTATGGAGAAGCCCTTTGCTTTTTCACGTATGGCGGGGTATATAGGCTAAATCCTATCAATCCATGGGAAAGACCGGAATTATCAAAGTATTATGATGCAGCATCAGGTAAATTCGCTCTGCCTGCAGAAGTCGCTGACGGACTGATTTCGGAAGGACTTATATCCCGCTCGGAATTTGATGGATGCATCACAGTTGATGGAAATTATATCGTAGACAGCTTTTTCTGGGACGTCCGTCCTGAGCTACATAAGTTCTTTGACAAAAAAACATGGATGCTTAAACTGCCGGCACAAACTGTTGACGATTATCTCCTCGGAAAGTTCTATACTGTTGTAAATCGCTCCAAGTTACCGGACGGTGTGACATATGATAAATCCGGAGACTCTTATGATATCAAGGCTTTTACCGGGGCCTTTTACTATGATTTAGATATTGATGAGCAAGTTATAGTAGATGGAGATATTATCCGTTTTACTTGCACCGCTACTCTTGATGAAGAAGTACAAAGCCCAAATCAGCCCGCGCATCGAGTTGCCTTTACTGTCAGTTTTGCAAATGGAGAATATCGGTACTTGTCTGTGGAGCTTTTAGATAACGGTTGATCTCGTATATTATGAAGCATCTAACATCGATATTAACCGTTCATTGTTAAAACCACTTTAATCTTGCATGTCGTTCACGGAAATAGCCTATAACCATCCACACTATGGCTATAAAAAGGCTCAGACTAAAACCATAATTAATAGCCAATAGTATGCACAAGGTAAGTAAAAATGCAAGAGTTATAGCATGCAGCACTTCAGGGATTGCGGTTTTACGTCCGAACATGGCAATACATAGGACGCGCAAAGCATTTCCGCCATCCAGCATCTTTGCCGGAAGCAGATTGAACATGCCGATAACGAGATTTGCGCCGGCAAAAGCATATAACTCCTGTGAAGGAAAAATGCCTCCGAATTTTGATGATATGAATGCAAAAAGAAGATTGGCCGCAGGTCCTGACAGATAGACCATCAGTTGTTGAAATAACGGAACTCCCGCAAATGAGTCGATGCTGATTTCCGCGCCTACGGCTGTCAGCTCGATTTTTGCCACACGTCCGCCCGTCACCCTGATGACGGTCAGATGGGCAAGTTCATGTAATAGGGCGGCAAGCATGATGAGCGTTATAAGGCGCCGGGTGTCCAAAAAAATAAGGACGGCCAGCACCAGAAAGAAACCGGCACTTATTTCCGTCCTGCCGAATCTGATACTTGCTTTCACTTACCCCTCCGGTGATATATAGTGTAGAGGATCCAGGATCGTGTCTCCGTTATGGATCTCAAAGTGCAGATGCGGGCCAGTTGACAGTCCCGTTGTCCCTACCTTTGCAACCGTTTCGCCCATCTGAACCAGTTGCCCCTTTTCGACCAGGATCTTGCTCAGATGTCCATAGAAGGTAATTATGCCGTCCTTATGTCTCAAAAAAAGATAGTTGCCATATGTGTAGTTATATCCGGTCAACTCCACGGTGCCTGACGAGAACGCGCGGACCGGATCACCTGTTGACCCGCCTATATCGACTCCATAATGGAAGCTTCGCTTCCCGGTTATCGGATGTATTCGATATCCGAAACCTGAATTTACTTTACCCTTCAATGGCACCACATAGTCGAACTCGATTACATAGTAGTCATAGCTCACATTTTCCGGGATGTCATTCAGTTCTCTGTCAGACTCGTCCTCATAATCGGAGGCAGGAAGCCTCAAAAGCAGCTCTTCCATGTATTTGTCGCCGCTTTCCGCTCCGGGGATGTCTCCTCCCTGCCCGCCACTTACTGTTCCGTTCCCGACATCGTCTTCCTCTTGACCCGTCAGGTCATTCTCATCAATGATATCAACGGGATTGATCGCTTCTACGGCAGAGCCGTTGAGTCCCGTCGCCTTATCATCGCCGCCGTCTTTTGATCGTGTATCACCCGTATCTCTGCCGCTTTCGCTACCAGTGCTGTCTTCTTGCTTCGGTTCCTTCCGGTCCATAATATCGCTTTGTTCCTTCTGGAAAGCCCCGAATGAGATCCCCCTGAACACCTCCACCAGATTTTCTCCTTCGGTTATCGCCTTCCCTATTGCGTAAAACGCGGCTTTATAGTCCAGGCCGCCGGTCAGTTGCTCGGATACTGCCTGGGCCGCCGAGGGAAACAAAAACTTTACCCCCAGGAGGATGGGTATCGCGGAGAGGCATACTATCATCCGCAGTGAATTGACTTTGTGCCTGAGAGCGCTTTGCTCCTCAAGGCGCTTGGCTTTCACCCTTCTATGAGATGTATTTATATTTCGTCGCGGAGAAACTCTGCGTCCGGCATAAGCATTCATCGAACTCACATCCCTGACACTGATTGCCGCTTTGCATTTCTTGTCCCTCTATTTATATTCAAAGAGCCGCTGCAAAATGCATCGCATTTCACAGCGGCTTCTGTGGCATTGCCCAGATATGTTACTTTCCGGTTGCGAGTATATAGTCGTTGATAGCCCTGGCTGCCTTTTTGCCCGCGCCCATTGCCAATATAACGGTTGCAGCCCCGGTTACCGCGTCTCCGCCGGCAAACACGCCCGGACGGGATGTCATCATGGTTTCCTCGTCGACCTCAATACAGCCATGGCGGTTAGTCCTGAGTCCTTCGGTCGTCGACTTGATAAGCGGGTTTGGCGAGGTACCGAGTGCCATTATGACACCGTCGAGCTCAATGGTAAACTCGCTGTCCTTTTTGGGCACCGGCCGGCGGCGTCCGCTCGAATCCGGCTCGCCAAGCTCCATTTCCACACATTGGATGCCGCGGACCCACCCGTCTTCAGTTCCGAGTATTTTTACCGGGTTTGCAAGCAGCCTGAAAATTATGCCTTCTTCCTGTGCGTGGTGTATTTCCTCGCGTCTTGCCGGCATTTCATCCATGCCGCGCCTGTAAATTATGTAAACTTCCTTTGCTCCTATGCGCTTAGCGCATCTGGCTGCGTCCATCGCGACATTGCCGCCGCCCACAACGGCAACGCGGCCGAATGTTTTGATCGGCGTGTCGTACTCCTCATTGTAGGCATTCATGAGGTTTATGCGCGTCAGAAACTCGTTTGCGGAGTAAACACCGTTAAGGTTTTCTCCAGGAATACCCATGAATTTCGGCAGACCGGCGCCCGAACCGATAAATAATGCGGAATAGCCGGCTTCAAACAGCTCGTCGACAGTCATGGTCTTGCCGACTATGAAGTTGCACTGTATTTTGACTCCCAGTTTCGATAAGTATTCGATTTCCCTTCGGACGATGGCTTTTGGCAAACGGAACTCCGGGATACCGTAAACAAGCACACCTCCGGGTTCGTGAAGGGCCTCGAAAATAGTCACGTCATATCCCATCAGAGCCAGGTCTCCCGCACATGTGAGACCCGCCGGACCTGCTCCGATTATACCGACCTTGATGCCGTTTTTTCTTATTTGCTGAGTGTCATCAAGCGTTGCAGCTTCATCCGGGGATCCCGAGTTCATGGCATAGTCAGCGGCAAAACGTTCAAGCCTTCCTATCGCGACCGGCTCCCCCTTTTTGCCCCTGACACATAGCGACTCGCACTGAGTCTCCTGCGGGCAGACCCGTCCGCATACGGCCGGCAGTGAATTTGTCTGCCTGATGATCTGATATGCCTTACCGAAATTACCGTTCGAGATCTCTGCGATAAATTCGGGGATATTGACGGCTACGGGACAACCGCTTACACAAGGCCGGTTCTTGCAATGCAGGCATCTCCCTGCTTCCTCCATGGCCTCCTCGGGAGAATACCCGCACGCTACCTCTTCAAAATTCCGGCGCCTCACATCGGGGTCCTGCTCGCGCATTCTGACCTTTTTCGGTGACATGTTAGGCATTCATCGCACCTCCGCCCAGCCTGCACTCGTGTGCAGCAATTGCTTTTTTCTCATCCTCACGGTACATGGCAGAACGGCGTATCGCCTCGTCAAAGTCCACAAGGTGGCCGTCAAAATCGGGGCCGTCGACGCAGGCAAACCTGACTTCCCCCCCAACGGTCAGCCGGCATCCTCCGCACATACCCGTCCCGTCGATCATGATAGGATTCATGCTTACTATGGTCTTTATTCCGTATGGCCTGGTAGTTTGCGATACAAACTTCATCATTACAAGCGGTCCTATTGCAATTACGGCATCATAAGCTTCTCCCGATTCGAGCAGCTCACTGAGCTTATGAGTTACCAGGCCCTTCTCACCGTAACTGCCATCGTCCGTCATTATATGTAAGCGGTCAGAACATTTCCGCATTTCTTCTTCCAAAATTACGAGGTCCCTGTTTCTGAAACCGGCAATGATATCTACGCTTGCACCGCTGTCGAAAAGATACTTCGCCTGCGGCCAGGCGATCGCACACCCGAGTCCTCCGCCGATAACGCATACCTTTTTCAGTCCGTCCAGTTCTGACGGTTTGCCAAGCGGGCCTGAGAAATCCAAAATGCAGTCTCCCTCATCCAAAGCTCCGAGCTTCTTAGTGCTCACGCCCACCTCCTGGAAAATGATGGTCACAAGACCTTTATCCCTGATGGTTTCGGCTATCGTCAGGGGGATCCTCTCCGCTTTCTCATCCACACGAATAATGACGAACTGACCGGGTTTTGCCTTGGCAGCAACCAGCGGCGCCTCGACTCTCATCAATTTCACTTCCGGATTCAAAATGCGCTTCTCGACGATTTTATACATACCGCACCCACCCTAAAACATTATTTGCTGATACCTTTATAATACATTAATCTAGCTGTTGCTCTTCCCCTTCGTTTTTTGCCGGCTTGATCCTATCCCAGTAAGCCTTGAACGCCTGCTCGTTCTTGTTGTCGCCATAGACATAATACGTCGTTCCTGTCAGCTCATCGGGAAGATATTGCTGTTGAACATAGTGATTTGGAAAACTGTGCGGGTATTTATACTCAATACCTATTCCCAGTTCTTTTGCTCCATTATAATGTGAATCTCGAAGATGGGGCGGGACCTCTCCGGCTTTTCCCCTCCTTATGTCTGCAGTCGCACGGCTGATCGCTTCGACTGCCGAATTTGACTTGGGCGCAGTCGCACATAAAATCACCGCTTCCGCGAGCGGTATCTGAGCTTCCGGCAACCCAACCTGGAGAGCGGCGTTCACACATGCCACCACAATAGGCATTGCCTGGGGATATGCCAGCCCTACATCTTCCGCGGCACAAACCAAAAGCCTCCGGCAGGCCGACGGAAGGTCTCCCCCTTCAAGCAAGCGGGCCAGATAGTGTATTGCCGCATCCGGATCCGATCCGCGTATCGACTTCTGGAAAGCCGAAAGCAAATCATAATGGCTGTCTCCGTCTTTGTCGAACCGCATTGCCGACCTCTGGGCAACAAGGGCCGCATCTTCGGACGTTATAAGCACCTTGCCGTCTTCGACCTTTGCGGCACCCGCCAGGAGTTCTACAGCATTGATGGCCTTTCTTACATCCCCGCCGGAACGAAGGGCGATCTGCTTTACAACTCCGTCCTCGAACGATATCTCCGCGCCAAGGTCCTTTTCCAATACCTTCGCGGCACGGATGACAACTTTCTCTATCTCAGATGGAGGAACCGGCTTGAACTCAAACACGGTAGAACGGCTGAGTATCGCCCCGTAAACATAGAAGTAAGGGTTTTCGGTCGTCGACGCTATCAGGACGATTTTTCCGTTCTCTATGAATTCCAGAAGGGACTGCTGCTGGCGTTTGTTGAAATACTGGATCTCGTCGAGATAAAGCAGGATACCTCCGGGAGCCATGAGCGTATCCACTTCCGATATGATGTCCTTTATGTCGCTGATGGACGCGGTCGTGGCATTGAGCTTGTACAGTCTTCTCTTCGTCCTGTCGGCTATTATGTTTGCAATAGTTGTCTTGCCAGATCCGGGAGGACCGAACAGTATCATGTTGGTCGCGGTCCCTGCCTCGATTATGCGTCTCAAAAGGCCGTTCTTACCCAATATCTCCTCCTGACCGACCACATCGTCGAGGCTTGTCGGACGCATCCTGTCAGCCAGCGGCTTATACATATCGTTCCTCCCCTCTCATTTGCTTTATGTGTTTATAATAACTCTAGCAGCAACTGCTCTCAATACTTAGAAACCATTGTTGTAAAGGGGATACCTTTCACACAGTTTCCTGACTTCCGCACGGACTTCTTCCGCCTTTTCAGGATACTCGGCGGCGGTCAAATATATGAGTTCGGCGATCCTGTACATGTCCTCCTCTTTCATGCCGCGAGAGGTGACAGCAGGAGTGCCTACCCTTATCCCGCTGGTCCGGAACGGAGGTTCGGGGTCGTTGGGAATTGCGTTTTTGTTTACCGTTATATGCACCTTGTCAAGGCGTTTCTCAAGCTGCTTTCCGGTCACATTGAATTTCCTGAGATCTACAAGTGCAAGGTGATTATCGGTACCGCCTGAGACCAGGTCAAACCCGTGCTTTATCAGCCCGTCTGCAAGAGCGGCTGTATTCTTCAGGATCTGCTTCTGGTAGTCCCTGAACTCTTCGCGCAGTGCTTCACCGAGGCATACCGCTTTTGCTGCTATGATGTGCATCAGCGGACCGCCCTGTATTCCCGGGAACATGGCCTTGTCTATGTCTTTTGCATACTGCTCCTTGCAGAGGATTATCCCGCCCCGCGGACCGCGCAGCGTCTTATGTGTCGTTGTGGTCACGACATCAGCATACGGAACGGGATTTGGATGCAGACCGGCAGCTACCAGACCGGCTATATGCGCCATGTCGACAAACAAAATAGAACCTGCTTCCCTGGCGATCTCACTGAATTTCTCAAAGTCGATGATCCTTGGATATGCGCTGGCCCCCGCGATTATCATTTTAGGCCTGTGCCTGAGGGCAAGTTCTCTTACTTCGTCATAGTCTATCCTGTGAGTTTCATCATCTACTCCGTATGAAATTATATTATAGTACTGTCCCGATATATTGGCCGGACTTCCGTGCGTAAGGTGTCCGCCGTGCGCGAGGTCCATCCCCATGACCGTGTCGCCCGGCTTGCAAAATGCGAGATACACAGCCATGTTTGCCTGAGCTCCGCTGTGAGGCTGGACATTTGCATGCTCTGCTCCAAAAAGACGGCAAGCACGTTCCCGTGCGATTTCCTCAACTACGTCCGCATACTCGCATCCCCCGTAATATCTCTTGCCGGGGTATCCTTCAGCGTACTTGTTGGTAAAAACGTTTGCCATCGCCATCATTACTGTTTCGCTGACCAGGTTTTCCGAGGCAATAAGCTCGATCCCAAACTGCTGACGCTGCAACTCGCTCTCTATGGCCGACGCAACCTCGGGATCAGACCGGTTGATCAAAGATATGACGTCTTTTATCATGGGGACTTTCTCCTTATACAAAATATGGCCTTTCCGAATTCCCAAATTCGGTTTTACACTTTAGTTTATTATAACGTTTTTTCGTAAAAAATCAATGCAAACATATCTTATGGGCTGGTATTCATAAAAATGGTCGAATCCGGACCCCTTTTCAACAGTGTCTTTTATATGATATGATTAGGCATGAATGTCGAAATCGATCATCCGGAGGTTCATATGGATCGAAAAAAGCAGGCCCTGGCTATAATAGGCCTACTCAAAGAGGAATACCCCAAAGCCGTATGTTCGCTTGAGTACGAAAAAGACTATGAATTGCTTTTCGCGACAAGGCTCGCAGCGCAATGTACCGATGAGAGAGTCAACCAGGTGACAAAAGAGCTCTATAAAATATATCCCACTCTTCAGTCGTTTGCCGAGGCGGATATAAGCGAACTTGAAAACCATATCAGGTCGACCGGATTTTTCCGTGTCAAAGCCCGCGACATAAAGGCGACTGCCTCGATCCTTCTTGAGAAATTCGACGGCCGTGTGCCGGACACCATGGAGCAACTACTTACCCTACCGGGAGTCGGCCGCAAAACCGCCAACCTGATTTTGGGAGACGTCTATGGTAAACCCGCGATCGTCTGCGATACACACTGTATACGAATCACCAATCTGCTCGGGCTTGCCGACTCAAAGGATCCGGCAAAAGTCGAATCCCAGCTGCGGGAGATCCTTCCCCCCGAAGAGTCCAACGACTTTTGCCATCGTCTGGTCCTGCACGGCAGAGCGGTCTGCGTAGCAAGAAGGCCGAAGTGCGACAGCTGTGTGCTGCGGGAACATTGCGATCACTATAAATCCCAAAGCAAATAGCGGACCGAAGACAAGCAAAATACCGATCTTTGATCGGAGCGACTGGAACAACAGCATATACAGGATATTTACATAAAAAACATCAAAAACCCGTTCACGGCAGGAATGGCATTTTTGATGTTTTTTTGTATTTTTTTGCCTTTATGAACGCTTTTTCATCTCGCCGCATAAAATTGAATGATATACAACGTTATGTTATCAGCTTTCAAATCATATTAATTATATGGAGGTAAGCCATGTCAAATGATTTTGAAGCACTAGCAAAGGCCCTGCTGCAGTCGCCTAAAGGCGAGGCGGTCCTGAAAAACCTGGATAAGATCCAGGACCTCGCAAACAATCCGGAAGGCCGCAGGCTTCTTGCCATCCTTTCAGGGAAGGGCGGTGATGCCCTTAAGAATGCAGCAGCCGCAGCGGCCAAAGGTGACCAGGACACGGCAAAAATCCTTCTTTCAAACCTTCTCTCCACGCCTGAAGGGGCTCAGTTGGCAAAGGCAGTGCTCGACATGCTGAAGAAATAATGTAAACCTGCCGCTGGGAAAGGAGCAAACGATGGCCGAATTGGACGATAAATTAAAAAATCTGCTTTCATCGCCGGAGAGTCTCAGCAAGATCATCTCGTCGATCCGGGAGATATCCCGGGAAACAGCAAAACCAGATGGACAGGAAAATACGCCTCAAACGGATGAACCGGCTGTCCAGGCTTCTTTGAACATCCCGCAGCAATCCCAGACCAATTCGACGGATCCGGTCGCGGTGCCTGCTGCCGGCTCGTTTCCCGACCTGTCGGCTCTTTCAAAAATAGATCCGAAGTACATGAACCTTGCTGTCAAAGTTTTCAGCGAATATGCGTACGACGACGATAAAATCAAACTGCTTTATGCGCTAAAGCCTCACCTGCGCAATGAAAGACAGCTCAGGATCGACAGGGCCGCGCAAATGCTCCGCCTTGCAAAATCCATCAAAGCTGCCTTGAACAGTCTCTCGGGGGGTGAAACTCTTGTATAGCCGCTATATATCGGGCCAGCATGGTGATGAGGAGTTCGTGCCTGCAGCGTCTTCTTTTTCAGAGTTCGAAAAGTCGCTCCAGCCTCAGCACGAGCACGTACCGGCCACCAAGCCGGAAGAAGGCGAACAACAGGCAGTTGCTGCATCTTCCAACAGGGGGCTGTTGGGCAACCTGCTGGGCAGGAGGAAAGGAAAATCGGGAGGTCTGTTCGACGGGATCTTCGGAGGACTGAAAAATCTGGATCTGGGAGACCTGATCCTCCTCCTTATTATAATACTGCTAATCCTTGAGGAGGATGATATGGACTTTTTGATTATACTGGGGCTGGTTTTCCTGCTGGGACTTTAACTTACTGATTTTTAACTTACTGACCCCCATCGGTTCTTGCCTCGGTCAAAGGATTCCTGCCACCCGGCAGCTGGAAGTCGGATCGCTCGGGCTCCCTGACTGAGAAGCCTGATTGCAGGACATACATACGATAGATCAGTTGACCTTCGGCAAGCACCTCCGCCTCCCAAAGAAGTCCTGTTTCAAGCGAGACCCAATACAGATGGGTATGACCGTTATCTCTGTCGAATACTTCGACCTTTACACAGGGAACAGATTGACGGTCCTCGTAATATGCGGATACAATATCATCCTTATCGGCTTGCAGTATATCCTCGTAAGTCGGGATCTGACCCAGATCATCAGCAGAAAATTCACCGCACGGGTAACTGACATATCCTCTGCCGTTCTCTTCCCAAACATAGACGGTGTCCGGCGTGATGATATAGTTCAGGACGGGATTGCCCGTGCGGTCAAAATGCTGCCATCGGACTGCGCCGCTCTTTACCCATGTGCGTCTCCTGAAAACGGAATTCCCGCCGGTCCAGTGGTATTCGATCTGCATCTCAAGGGAATAACTGTCGGGACGGTCGAGGTGTTCGATTATCGACTGCACATTTTCCGTCGTTATGTCCAAATACTCCACGTCAATGTCGGAAACCTCAGGTGCCACAGTGTTGTTGCCACCGGTCACATCGTCGGACGGGGCCGGTGGCAATGATATGTCAGGGCCGCGGTTGCCAGCTGCAGTCGTCATCAGGAATACGACAAATATGGCAGCGGTAAGCAGGACAGCCGCCATGACCGCAAAAACCGTCATTTTCCCCTTGTTCATGAGAACCCCCGTATCAGTGCATAAAATCCCCGGGACGCTCAGAAAACCCAAAACGCCAGAGGATCGCGTCCGCTATCCTTCTGCAGGCTTTTCCGTCACCGTAAGGATTTACGGCATTTGCCATCTGCGAATATGCTTCTTCGGAATCAAGCAGCTCGGATGCCATTCTGAATATGGTTTCACGCTCCACACCGCATACCTTGACCGTACCCGCCTCGACAGCTTCCGGGCGTTCCGTCTCCCTTCGAACGACAAGGACGGGTTTGCCAAGCGCCGGAGCTTCCTCCTGCAGTCCTCCCGAATCGGTAAGGACCAGGTGGCAGCGATCCATCAGGTTGTGCATCTCATCCACATTGAGCGGTTCGATCAGACTGACCCGCGGTACATTTCCCAGGATCCTTTCAGCAGTATCCCTAACGACAGGGCTCATATGGACGGGATAGACTATCCTTATGTCCGGATATGCGTACGCAAGGTCCCTTAGGGCATTCATGATATTTTCAAGAGGACGGCCGTAGTTTTCCCTGCGGTGTGCCGTGACAAGCAGCACGCGTTCCCTGTCGAAGTCGATATCCAGCAGACAGTCCGAATAAAACCTGAATGACTTGGAAACCGTGGTGTGCAGGGCATCGATAACGGTATTTCCGGTAATGAAAATGTCACCTGTCACCGATTCCCTCCTAAGGTTTTCTGCATTCGATTTCGTCGGGCTGAAGTGCATTTCGGCTATTTCGCTTATAAGCCTTCGGTTCATCTCTTCAGGGTAAGGGGAATACCTGTTTCCGGTACGCAGGCCTGCTTCAACATGCCCGACAGGGATTTTCCTGTAAAATGCCGCAAGTGCAGCGGCAAAAGCAGTCGACGTATCTCCGTGGACAAGCACCATGTCGGGTTTCGTTTTCTCCAGCACCGGCTCCATACCGGTTATTGTCTTCGAAGTTATCATCGACAGTGTCTGGTCCGGTTCCATTATATTGAGGTCGAAATCTACGTCCAGCCCGAATATTTCTATGATCGGATCGAGCATCTGCCTGTGCTGACCGGTCGTGCAAACTATGCACTCTACCTGTTCCCTGTTTTTCAGTTCCAGAACAAGTGGTGCCATTTTGATCGCTTCAGGCCGTGTGCCAAACACGACCATCACTTTTACTTTATCCATCTTATTTATCCTTCCTAATTCAGCAACATAACAGGCAAGTCATGCATCTTCACGCGTTCATGCATTTTCATTGCCCCGATCGTTGCGGTCGTTGCTGACGTCAGTGTTACTTGCATCGTCATTGGCTTTCAGTTCATCAGATATGATGCCATCGTCAGCCTGTACATATATATGATCGCTTTCGACGAGCATATCTCTTTCATTTGCATCTGCGTTAATCTCGGTGTTCGTGCTCATTGCGTGGGCTTTCCCGTTCATTATTCCGTTTCTTCGGCTATTGACGTCCGGCCTATATGAGAAGTAGGTTTTTACGCTCAGTCCGCCGACAATGATTATGCCTATTATGAGCAGCATCGCACGAAGTTCTCCGCTTGCGGTCAGCACAACTGCCGTCAGCCCAAGGATACCGCTCAGCACGTACATTATCGCAACGGCCTGCTTTTGGTTGAGTCCCATATCGATCAGGCGGTGATGCACATGCCCCCTGTCGGCGGCCATCGGGTTCTTACCGGCAAGCAGCCTTCTGAAGAACGCAAAAACGAAATCGAAAATGGGAAGAGCCAGGATCAAAAACGGGACAGCAAACGACATTATCGCATAGAACTTGAACAGTCCCTGTATAGAAATCGTTGCAAGGATGTACCCGATGAACAGTGCGCCAGTATCACCCATGAAGATCTTTGCCGGGTTCAGATTGTAGGGCATGAACCCTATGCATCCTCCGGCGAGGGCTGCCATCACGACGGCGACGTTCGGTTCCGAAACCAATATGGCTATCACAAGCATTGAAATGGACGATATAGATGATACACCGACCGCAAGACCGTCAAGACCGTCTATATAATTTACCGAGTTTGTTATGGCAACTATCCAGATCACCGTTACCGGGATCGAAAACGCACCGAGCACAAGCCACGGATTGCTGGAAAAAATATTCGGGTTAGATATGACTTCGATCACAACTCCGTGCCATATGGCAACGAGCGCCGCCACGATCTGTACGATCAGCTTGATCCAGGCTTTTAGATTGATAAGGTCGTCGATCATCGCCATGACCACGATGATCACCGATCCGAACAGTATCCCCCGAAGCTCGCGGTCTATATCCGAAAACAGCAGTACGCCGGACATGAATCCGAAAAAGATCGCAAGACCGCCTATCCTGGCGATCGGGATATTGTGCATCCTGCGCTCGTCCTTTGGAACATCCATCGCCCCGATCCTCTGAGCAAACTGTTTTACAAGCGGGGTGGCTGCAAAGGATACAAGAAATGAAACTCCAAGTGTGACAAGCAGTAAAAATATAAGTTCCGTATCCATGTGTCGGGTTTTCCTTCCTATCCTTTTGGTACGAAGCCGATCCTTTCGGTAACCAGCTTCAAAGTAGGTTCGGCAAGCTCCGACGCCCGCCTTGCACCGTTCCTATAGATTTCCGCAAGGTATGATTTGTCCTCAAGCAGCTTTTCCGTCTTCTCACGGATCGGCCTGAGCAGTTCGATGACAGATTCGGCAACGGCAACCTTGAAAGTGCCGTAGCCCTTTCCGTCAAATTCGGCTGATATTTCGTCGAAGCTCTTTCCGGTAGCGCTTGAATAGATAGTCATCAGGTTCGATATGCCGGGCTGTTTTTCCGGATCGAAAGCTACCCTGTTTTCCATGTCTGTCACAGCCCGCTTGAACTTTTTCATGATCGAATCCGGGCTGTCCATCAGGAACACACTCCCCTGCGGATCGTCGTCCGACTTCGACATCTTGTTCAAGGGATCGGTGAGGCTCTTTATACGCGCACCGACCTTGGGAATAAACGGTTCCGGAATGGTAAATGTTTCGCCGTATATACTGTTGAACCTAATAGCTATGTCACGGCATAGCTCCACATGCTGCTTTTGATCCTCGCCCACAGGGACCAGATCGGATTGGAAAAGCAGTATGTCGGCAGCCATAAGGACGGGATATGTGTAAATCCCTGCGTTCAGGTTTTCCGAACCCTTTTTGACCTTGTCCTTGAACTGTGTCATCCGGTTGAGCTCCCCGAGCATCGAGTAGCATCCCAGGATCCAGGAAAGCTCAGCATGCTGAGGCACATGGCTTTGAAAATATATGATGTTCTGCTCCGGGTCCAGCCCGCAGGCAATATATTGCGCAAGTTGCTCGAGCGATCGTCTCCTCAGAACGGCAGGATCGTTTCTGATAGTGATCGCATGCATATCAACGATGCAGTACAGGCATTGGTATTCCTGCTGCAGATCGATCCAGTTCTTGATGGCGCCGATATATGACCCCAAAGTCAGTTCACCTGTCGGCTTTATACCGCTGAATATCCTCTTTTTGCTCATGATATACCCTCTTTCAAACTGTACAGTGATTGATCAGTAAAATCAGGACCTTATATATTCACTCAGCACCTGGCCTATAACGGCGATACCTCTGTCTATCTGCTCGTCGGAAGGCAGGGAGAAGTTCAGCCTGAATCCCCGCGAAACCTGCTTTTGATCTACGCAGAAAGTGTTTCCGGGGACGCAGGATATGTTCCTGTCCTTCAGCCTTCTGCATAATTCTAGACCATCGTATCCCTCGGGAAGTTCCGCCCAGATGAAAAGTCCTCCGTCAGGAACGTTCCACGCAGCCGATCCTGCCATATGACGGTCCATTGCCGCAAGCATCCTGTCCCTCTTTTGCATGTAAAGGGCGCGGCATTTTTCAATATGGCCGTCAATGACACCCAGGCGAAGGTACCTGTCCACAAGGATCTGGAAAAAAAGGTTCGTGTGAACGTCTATGACCTGTTTAGCAACAGTCATTTTGGATACGATATCGCGATGCGCGCATACGAAGCCGACCCGTATCCCCGGCGCGATAACTTTTGAGAATGAACCCGCAAAAATAACATACCCTTCCGTATCCATGCTTTTCAGGGTCGGCAGATCTTCACCTGAGTAACGCAGCTCGAAATACGGACTGTCTTCGAGTATAAAGACGCCGTATTTCTTTGCAAGTTCAAGAATGCGTTTGCGTCTGTCCAGTGACATCGTGCAACCGCATGGATTGTGGAATGTGGGGATCGTGTATATCAAACGGACATTCGGTTCAGTCCTGAGCGCCTTCTCCAGGGAATCGATATCCATACCGTCTTTATCAACAGGGATACCGACAAGCCGCGCATTATATGAACGGAAAGCATTGAGCGCCCCGATAAAGCTCGGGGATTCGCACAATATCGTGTCGTTTTCGTTGACAAGCACCTTGATAGCCAAATCTATGACCTGTTGGCCGCCTGATGTAACGATGACATCGTCAAGGTCAGATCCTATACCGTACTTACTCGACATACGCTGACTTATAGCAGCGCGCAGCGGCTCGTATCCTTCCGTTATTCCATACTGCAAAGCAGTCACATAGTCGTTTTGGAAAATCTCGGCCGCGATTTTTGCCATGTCCTCGTGCGGAAATGTAAGCGGCGAAGGGTTGCCGGCAGAAAAGGACACCGAATCAGGCGTTTGCGGCATTTTCAAAATTTCTCTGATGCTTGACGACTGCAGTTCACCCATTCTGTCGGAAAAATTGATTTTCAGCAAAATAATACACCCCGGTTTGCAGATTTTGAAGACAATACTGCCGGAATTCCGCTACTCGCTATCATATCATAAAGCGATAAATATGGCAATTTTTAATTCAACAAAAAATAAGCAGGGACAGATCTGCCCGATTTGCTAACTGAATATTTGCTTCGATGAAAACAAATGATATAAACGCATATTTATGACTTTCTAAACAATTATGCCTTCAAAACCGGCATTTTCTGTCTGCCGCAGCAGGAACGGCATATCTCGACATACAACCATCAATGAAGTGGGGTTTAACGATGAAAAGAAGAACTAAGGTACGACTGATCAGCTATACTGTCGCTCTCATACTCGTGCTGAGCGGCTTCGTCTACACAGGATATGCAGAGGCCAAACATTACCGCTGGCTTCTTGAAGCAGGATATCAGCACAATTTTGCCGAGCTTACCACAAGTATTGAGCAGATCAGTACAACACTTCAAAAAGGGCGTTACGCATCTACGCCTTCCATGATAGCTTCGCTGTCCGCCGAAGTGTCGCGCCAGTCGGCGATGGCAACCTACGCACTTGCGAATCTCCCCTTTTCGCATGTCGAGCTGGAGCGCACGGCAAAATTCCTGAGCCAGGTTGGCGACTATGCGTATAATATTGCCCGAAAGGAAGCATCGGGCCTGGAAATAACCGATGAAGACAAGAAGAATATCGCAGCATTATCCGATGCGGCTTACCAGCTATCCGTAAACCTCAACGAACTATATCAGCGCATCTATAATGACGGACTTTCAATAGGGACAGCGATTTATGCTTCAAATCCCGAACAACAGATAAACTCCATAAGCGAGACGATCAAGGATATCGAGACCCAGTTCCCCGAATATGCCGGGCTTATTTACGACGGGCCGTTTTCAGACCACATAAGCAAGATGAAGCCGATGATGCTGCAAAACGCTGAAGAAATAAGCAGAGAAGATGCAAGAAAGCGGGTCGCCGAGATATTCAAGCTCGATATCTCCATTGTCAAGGATGACGGAGAAGGCAACGGCAATATACCGGTATACTCTTTTGTTGCAGAAACCGTAAGCGGGAATATGTATGTGGATATCACCAAGGCCGGCGGCTTTATCCATAATATGATGCATTCAAGAACTGTTGAACAGACCGTCCTCTCGGTTGAAGACTGCGTAAAGAAGGCCAAGGATTTCCTGTCAAACAACGGTTTTGACGGCATGGAAACCAGCTATTATATCTCCCGCAACAATATCCTTACAGTTAATTTCGCGTATACCAAAGATGATATCACATATTATCCGGACCTCATCAAGGTCTCGGTTGCGCAGGACGACGGCCAGATAGTCGGCCTTGAGTTTTTGGGCTATCTAATGAGTCACGGCGAACGTACGCTTCCCGAAATAAAACTGACCGAAGAATCGGTCCGCGATATGGTCACTGACGGGCTCACGGTAGAAAACATCAGACTTGCCGTTATCCCCAGCATGGGTAAGTATGAAAAACTGTGTTATGAATTAAAATGCGTGGACGAATATGGACAGCGCTGCCTTATTTATATCAACGCCGAAACGGGAATGGAAGAACAGATCCTGATCCTTGTCGAAGGCGACGACGGTGTTCTGACGATCTAGCCAAAGCCAGCCAAGGCCAGCCAAGGGGACGGTTCTCTTGGCAGGCAGCCATTCAGCCATCCAAGGACAACCATGGGACGGTGGCAACCAAGGGGACGGTTCTCTTGGCATAGAAAAGGACTCGGGTACGGTTGTCTCGTAATTCTTCGCAAATTGCAAGACGCTCCGTAAAAACAGGAGCGCCTTGTTGTTTTTGCGAAAACTGGAGTATTCATTTTACTAGAAGGCCAAGAGAACCGTCACTATGGCTTCCCGTCCCTATGGCTTCTGGCTTTTTTGGCTTTCCCTTTGCAGAAAAGCCAAGAGAACCGTCCCCTTGGCTGTTTCCGGCCAGGAGAACCGTCCCCTTGGTTGTCCTTGGCGGAGTCACAAATGTTTTCTTATTTGATTTATCGCGTTTTTTTCCAATCGGCTGACCTGCGCCTGGGAGATTCCGATCTCGGATGCAACCTCCATCTGAGTCTTGCCGTCGTAAAACCTCATTGCGAGGACATGCCGTTCTCTTTCTCCCAGCCTTGAAACCGCCTCAGCCAGGGCAATATGCTCAAGCCAATTTTCATCGGTATTCTTGATATCCCTCACCTGGTCCATTACACAGATCGCATCTCCGCCGTCCGAGTAAACCGGCTCATAGAGGGAAATCGGGTCGGTGATCGCATCCAATGCAAATACGACGTCTTCCCTGCGAATACCTAAGACCTTGGCAATCTCATCGGTAGTCGGTTCGCGCTGCTTTTCCGCAGTCATCCTCTCCTTTACCTGCAGCACCTTGTATGCCGTGTCGCGCATTGACCTGCTTACTCTGATAGAACTGTTGTCCCTGAGATACCTGCGGATCTCCCCTACAATCATCGGTACGGCGTAAGTGGAGAACTTGACATCATGCGAGGTATCAAAGTTATCGATCGCCTTGATCAGACCGACACAGCCTACCTGAAAAAGGTCGTCAAGAGGCTCGCCGCGGTTGCCAAAGCGCTGTATGACGCTTAGTACGAGTCTGAGATTTCCTGTAATCAGCTCTTCTCTGGCCTTTTTATCCCCCTTTTTCGTTCTTTCAAGCAATTTCTGGATCGTCTTGCCAGAAAGAACCTTCAGTTTTGATGTGTTGACACCACAGATCTCAACCTTTCCATGCACTTCTGATCCTCCTCCGGTTCATCTTCATCCATTTCAGGAATCCCTGAACCTGAATGAATTATTGACCGAGGGGTATCGCTTCATACTGTAAGTGTTTGGAAGGTCATCTCGGCGGTCTCCCGATAAAC